>ERZ781272.187-NODE-187-length-77083-cov-14.449447_pt1 | contig 77083 bp, 71 predicted proteins | sample MGYA00375850_ERZ781272 | MGnify/ENA primary metagenome ERZ781272 (study PRJEB29790, sample SAMN06051246) | human gut metagenome | host: Homo sapiens | place: USA: Cincinnati, Ohio | collected 2013-06-21 | study: EMG produced TPA metagenomics assembly of the Gut...
TGTTACTGGCTGGAGGCTAATATCGGTTTTTACATCACCTAAATCACTATTTAACTGAGTAACGAACATGATCGGTGGACGATATAAGGCCCTACCCTTTACAATAATCAGTGAAGGAGGGCTTATTTATATGGTAGAGAAGATACTCGAAAATGTAGTCAATGAGATGGCACCGCATCTCAGCCAGGATCAGCTGGAGCACTTAAGCAATGTGCTGTATGTCAATTTCCATGGCCTTGAGGTAGCGGAGCAATGCACAGAGCTGGCAGCTACGGGCGAAGACGGTGACGAGGCAAAGATCCGAATGTTTGTGGCGAGTAAAAAGGCGGTAAACCGGCAGACCAATACGCTTAAGCAATACACCCGGGAGATCTGCAATATGCTGGATTTCCTGGGGAAGCGCTTGGAGGATATTACCGGTATGGATCTGCGGTATTACTATGGTGTGATGAGGGAGCGCCGCGGCATTAAGATGTCAACGATGCAGACGCGGCTTCATTATTTGTCCAGCTTCTGGGACTTTATGATCACAGAGGATCTGGTGAGCAGTAATCCAGTTAAAAAGGTAGGTTTATTAAAGATCGAAAAGACAATCAAAAAGCCGTTCTCGGCGGCAGAGATGGAAGCGCTGCGAACCAGCTGCAGCGAGTTGCGGGATCGGGCACTGGTGGAGTTTTTGTATAGTACCGGTGTCCGAGTGTCAGAACTGGTATCGCTTAATGTGAGTGATATTGAGATGGGAAAGCAAGAATTGATTGTATATGGTAAGGGAAGCAAGGAGAGAAAGACATATTTGACAGATGGTGCAAAGTTTTATCTGCGTCGATATTTACGGACACGCTGTGAGAATGAAGGAATAACCATGGAGCAGCTGCAGAGCCGGCCGTTATTTGCTACACTGGACCGGCCACATGGACGCCTGACAGTAGCCGGGGTGCAGTATATGCTCCGCCAGTTGTGGCGGAGAGCCGGAGTTGAGGGAGTACACCCGCACCGGTTCCGTCGAACAATCGCGACAGATCTTCTAAGCCGAGGAATGCCGATCGAACAGGTTAAGGAGTTTCTGGGGCACGAGAAGCTGGACACAACTATGATCTATTGCACTGTAAAAACTGAGAGCGTCCAGGCATCGCACCGGAAGTACGCATAAAAATCATGCGCGGTAGGCCGATTTAAGCGGGCTTTTCGGGTCGCTTTATTAAGTTTACCCTGATGCATGTATGAGGTCAGGAGACTGGCAATATGGGGTGAGAAGGCGGGCTAAATGATATAGTGATTTAGGTGATATTATAAATCGATTATCATCACAGCTGACGACTGTCTCAAATCGATTAGATAACGAAACTACATTGGTCCAATTTTATAAGTCAAACGGCACTGTATCTGTGCAGATGTCATTCCAGCTTGGGTGGAGCATAAATAAAGATGTTGCTGATATGATTTGTGCAATACCTACTGGTTTTGTACCATCAGCTGCTCGATGGATTAACTCGGATACTAGCAATACTGGGAAGAATATACAGTTTAATGTCAAGCAGAATGAAAAAGGTGCCTGGTGCCTATATCTGACTGCACTTGATAATCTAACTGCTACGGACCGTATTAACGACAGTTTTATGTACCAATTATAATTACTTATTAGTTCAAGCAATTTGGTAAGATACTATAAGCCGTGCGATTGACCGCTTTGTAAAGTTGCTATCTGCAATTGCTATTTCTCCTTTTGTGTTAATGTATGCGTATCCAACCGATTCGATTTTATATATATCCGAGCCGATATAGCACCCGGTCGCAAAATCAGAAGTTGGTGCGTATTCGGCGGGAATCGAAGCAACTACATCACCCGCCCCGAATCCAACACTAGAGTACACACCGAGATTAACCGTTACAGTTTTTCCAGAAATTGTAATGTAACCGCGATTACCTTCGGCGGAGTATCCAGCTTTAAATGTAGGGGATATATGTTTCCTCGCTAAATCACTATATCATTTAGTCAACACCATAAAAATGAAAATTCTGGCCCTTAAAGGGCCTTTTTATATACAAAAAATCAAGAAAGGAAGTAAAAATTATGGAAAAAATCAGAATTGGAAATCAGGAGACTCTTTTTGAGATCGAATCGATCCGCCCGGTATCGGAAAATGTCATGCAGGTGCTCTTCGCGGACCAGGTACCGACGGAATGGGGAGATATCACCATCTATACGGACGATGGCACGGAAGCAACTACTCTGACAGGTTATGAAACAGTGTATCGTGATGAGGGCCATACTGTGTACCTGTCTAACGATGGAAGCGTCTACACAGCGCCTGAGACGCCAGAGGGACCGGGAGAACCGCCGGAGCCATATGTTCCGACACTGGAGGAGTTGCAGGCTACAAAGCGCCGGGAGGTATCCACAGCTTGTCAGCAGATTATCTATCAGGGCATAAATGTTCCGTTATCAGACGGCAGCACCGACCATTTCGCGTTGACGATCGAAGACCAGCTTAATCTCTTCGGCAAGCAGATTCAGGTAACCTCTGGCGCTGCTCAGATTGAGTACCATGCAGACGGCCAGCCATGTCGTTTTTACAGTGCGGCAGATATGCAGGCTATCATTACGGCGGCCATGTGGCACGTTAGCTACCACACGACCTATTGCAATGCGATTAATATGTGGATCGCCGGCTGCCAGACTGCTGAAGAGGTACAGGCCATTTTTTATGGCGCAGATGTCCCACCGGCATACCAGTCAGAGGTGCTGCAGTCATACCTGGCGCAGATCGCTGCAACGGCAGGAGGTGCCGAAGATAATAAGGATCGTGCGTAAGTATTTTGCATTAATGTGCACCGGCGGTCTGTTGTATGTAGCTCTGGAGATGGTCTGGCGTGGTCGGAGCCACTGGACCATGTTTTTACTGGGCGGGACTTGCTTTATCTGCCTGGGGCTGATCAATGAGATCCTGCCATGGCGCATGGCATTCTGGAAGCAGATCCTAATCGGCGCGGCCATCATAACCGTTCTGGAGTTCCTGACCGGCTGCATAGTCAACCTGTGGTTGGGCTGGAATATCTGGGATTACAGCGGGCTGTCTGGTAATATACTCGGCCAGATCTGCCCGCAGTATTGCCTTCTGTGGCTGCCGGTAAGCTTGGCTGGAATCGTCCTGGACGACTGGCTGCGGTACTGGTGGTGGGGTGAGGAGAGGCCGCGGTATAAAATAATATAGAAGAAAGCGAGAAGAAGATCTATGAAATTTATCGATAAATACAATGCTGCAGTAGGAGCAGCTGTAACACTATTAACCGCGTTATTCGGCGTTTACTGGTATGTCTTCGCCGGATATCTGCTTTGTAATATCTTAGACTACATAACCGGCTGGGCTAAGGCCAGGAAGACACATAAGGAGTCGAGCAGTATCGGGATTGTAGGCATTGTTAAGAAGGTAGGATACTGGATTATCGTCCTGGTGGCTTTCATGATTCCGGAACTGTTTATCCATCTGGGACAGGACCTCTTAGGCATCAATTTAAGTTTCCTGGCACTGCTGGGGTGGTTCACCCTGGCGACGCTTCTGATTAATGAGATCCGCAGTATTCTGGAGAATCTGGTGGAGTATGGTATTAATGTTCCGGAGTTCCTTATTAAGGGCCTGGCGATTACGGAAAAGCTTATCAGCGCGGGGGCAGATACTGGAGAAAAATAATAGTTTCGACTGTCGAAACTCCCGCCGGCAGGGCGAGAGCCGGAGCTGTTACGATATCGCAACGGTTGTAATATCACAACTTTTTAGGGCCTGGGAGATATCCTGGGCCTTTTTCTTTTAAGGAGGATAATATGCAGATTAATAAATTACTCACACCATACAACCACAACACCGGCAGCGTCGACCGGATTAAGTACATCGTGATCCATTACGTCGGAGCCTTGGGAGGTGCCCGCGCCAACTGTCAGTGGTATGCCGGCGGGGACCGGGGAGCATCGGCGCATTACTTTGTGGACTTTGACGGGAGCATCTGGCAGAGTGTAGAGGATCATAACATTGCCTGGCACTGCGGCGCTAAGACTTATCGCCATCCGGAGTGTCGTAACGCTAACAGCATTGGCATTGAGCTGTGCGTCCGCAATAAGGGCAGCCAGGCCGACACGAGCCGCGACTGGTATTTTGAGGACGCGACAGTGGCCGCAGCGATACGGTTGACGCGTGAGCTGATGGACAAGTACCATGTGCCTGTTGATCACGTAATTCGGCACTACGACGTGACCGGCAAGATCTGCCCGAATCCCTATGTCTACAACACGACAGCGCATACCTGGGGTGCGTTCAAGGCGGCATTGGAGACTCCTGCCTACGAGATCGGCTGGCACCATGATAGCAATGGCTGGTGGTATGCTTATAGTACAACGGAGTGTTATCGGTCTTGCTGGCAGGTGATTAACCATCATAAGTACTATTTTAACAGTGACGGCTACGCGGTCACAGACTGGCAGTTGATTGACGGTAAATGGTATTACTTTGAGCCACGGGCTGTCCACCCGCTGGAGTGTGCGATGTACGTGACGGACGGAGACGGTGTGCAGGCACCGGGAGAGTTTTAAGCATAATAAGGGCGGTCCGCTTGGGCCGCCTTTTAACATTCATTTTCTGTTAATTCTAAATTTCTTAAAGTGATCGGAATGTAATATAATTATCTGCACTTTGCATGGATTCAGATACTTTATTTTCATACAGATCCTCCTTAATTTATTCCTAAACGAAACAGCCCGATTACCTTTCCGATTATTTTTATATGATCTATAATAATCGGCTCCATTTCGTCGTTCTCCGGCTGCAGTCTGTAATAGCCGTCTTCCTTATAAAAACGCTTTACCGTAGCCGAATCATCAACCAGCGCGACGACAATCTCTCCGTCGTAAGCGGTAGAACACCGTTCCACGATCAGCTGATCCCCATCAAAGATACCGGCGTTAATCATGCTGTTTCCCTTAACGTTCAGCATAAAGGTTTCTGCATTTGGAAGTAGCTCCACAGGGATCGGATAGTAATTCTCAATATTCTCCTCAGCCAGAAGAGGAGCACCGGCAGCCACAGTACCGATAAGTGGCACATTCACTACCTCACGCCTCGTTAAGTTAAAACAGTCGTCTATAATCTCAATGGTTCTTGGCTTGGCAGGGTTTTTTCTTATATATCCCTTCTCCTCCAGAGTCTCTAAATGTGAGTGGACAGAAGAGGTTGACTTTAAATGTACCGCTTCGCAGATCTCCCGGACAGCCGGCGGATACCCTTTATTCAGGATCGTTTCTTTAATATACTCTAAAATTTCTTGCTGTTTTGATGTGAGCTTTTCCTGAACCATACAATCACCATCCTTTCTACCCATAGAATAACACATAAATTAATAAAAAGCAAACATTTGTTCGAAGAAAAATAGTGATTTAACTGTGAAAGACGTCACTGCGCATTTTTACAAAAACGCACCGGTGTCTTACGTATTGGCTTATAAAATCGGACATATGGTGCAATGTATTTTTACGATATCCGCCGGATCGTCCGGCTGGGTTGAGGTAGCCTTTTGTGATGATGATGTCAGGCCGCTTATGGATGTACCCGTGTATAGAGCGCGAAGCACGATAGCAGATGATAATGCTATACAGGTCAACGGTACATTAAAAGCTGCGGAAAACAAGCTGTACATATATATAAGTAAGGCATTGTCTACTAATCTGAGTATGAGCTGCATTTATCCGACCACAAGATGATTTAAAAAGTTACAAATTTATTGGTAAAAACAATTTTACCGCCTATGCATTTATTGACGTATGCCCCAACACTGTTAAGAGATAACTCATAATAATCGGTTGCATTAAGATAGCATCTCATAAACAAAGCACCAGCACTATCCGCAAAAAAGGTGGGCTTTGGGTATCCTGTAGATCTGGATTGTAGTATTAAACTACTCGGATTTACCGTCGATAAATCTGTAGTGACAGTACCAGACACCCACTCGGTCCATGTCCCACTTAAATAATTACGCCAAAAGACAGATCCGTTATAAGTTTTTACGGTCATTGTAACTACTTTAGGATCAACCCAGTCCTCAACTAAGATTATTCCGCCAGTAGCTGTCCAGCCAGTCGGTTTGTTGAGTATAGTGCTTAGGTCTGCTGAATTGATAAGATAAGTCCCTGGAGTTCTATAATTGTTCAAATCTGCTCCACTGGGGACAAGTCTCTTATTTTTCAACTTATAGCAATCACCTAAATCACTATTTTAATTTCATATATGAAAAATCTTATGGAAATATTTAACAGTACAATTAATGAGTATATGATGTATAATTTATGTAAGAGATGTGAGAAGCATTGAAAGAAGGTGATAGTTTCGGATATGATATGGCATTACGACGCTTTTAATCTACTTTGGAAACTATTAATACATAACAGAAAAGGTTTTGGTTACAGAACTTACAGGCTGGCATATGCTTACTCACATCACTAAAAGAGGCGGTCCCTTTATGGGGGCCGCCCTTTAACTTTCCTTTCTTTTGAAAATACAGTCGAACCACCTTTTAATTTTGAGTTGTCTTTTGACTGCGGGCTTAATTTTCCTTCTCTCCATTTCCTCCATAATCTTCTGAAATTCTCCTGGTGGCGATTTACGTTCTTCATCTGATCTGATTTCCGGGTGTTCCTGCATATAATCAAGCAGCCTAGCATCCATTCGTACTTGCCGTGTTAGAAAGTATCTTATTCTCTTAAAAACAGAACTTCTTTTCCCTTTCATATCATCATCCCCTTAGGCTAAATATACACCTATGGAGATAGAATGGAAGTGGAAAAATATGGAAATATACCGGAGCCGTTTACAGACTCTGCCATGTTGCATTTTTGTGTTGCATAGTTCCATCAAATATGGTTTTTGACACTCATATTTGATAGGTATCGCCCATATCTGATATACGGAATACCTAGTATGTATCAGGAATCCCGTGTTTATGAGGGTTCCGGGGATTTTGCCTTTACGGGTTCGATCCCCGTCTCGCGCTCTTATTATGTAAGAAAACGGATTTCCAGAGATGGAAATCCGTTTTTGCGTTACACCCCAAAGTGTATCATATACTTCTGTTCATCGATCGCCTGGCTGATCTTGTCTGCAAGCGCAATGAGGTTGTGATCGTGATTGATTCTTTTGTCGCTGATCACGATATGCTGCAGTGCGGGGAGAGACTCCGGCGGGATTAAGGTAACACCGTATCTGTCGAGGGCAAAGGAGGGGCGGCTGAGGGACTGTGTGTAGGTCCGGATCAACAGCAGCCGCGGCCACCAGTCATTGATATACTTGTCGTCATCGATGGCAACACAGCCATACTTCTGAGGTTCATATTTCACATAATTTTTTTCTGGATCGATTGTATCCATGATTCCAAATTCTGTCTTTATCATAAGCTCACCTGAATTCTACAGCAGCTCAGTGTCCCGGTGGATTACTCGCAGGGAACAACTGTCTCAATTAACCGGTCGGCAGTTTCTTCGTCTGCGGCGATGGAGAAGAGATAGACCACTTTGTTGTTCTCATTTCGCAGGTAGACGTTCATCTCGAGGTTCTCCGGTATTTTACAGACCATTTTCTGATAAGTCTGGCCGGCCACGGTCACGGGCCGCGGGGAAGTCGGAGTCAGATCGTATTTCCCCCAGAATGCAGAAAATACATTGAGATCGTCCCCCAGAATCTGCTCTATCGGATCACTGTTATACTGAATGACGACTCCAAACAGCGACTGATCTGGAGTGACAGCCAGGAAATCGTAATAGCTTGGGATATAGTCATGAGCGGAAAGTACATTCAGTTCTTCGGCAGTCTGCACAAAGGTATATTCCGGCAGCGTAATACGGATTCCGGCCCAGGGATGCTCATAGACTGAATTCTCGAACCGGCCGGAGGGAAGATGGACGAAAAGAGGGTCCGTTATGGGCGTCTCTTTCCAGGCTCCCGAGCGTTCGAAGCTGTAGGTATGGCCTTCTATGTCGCGCGTGGTGTCGCTCACCATTATTCCATCGGCATCAAAGTAGTACCAGCCGTTTCCATCCCTGATCCAGCCGCCGCGTATCAGGGTGCCGTCAGAGAGCGCATACTGCCATTGATTTCCCTTGTGCAGCCAGCCAGTGCTTTGATTCCTGCTGGCCGTGCATACCGCGGCATATGTCTCCTGCGGCCGGACAGCCAAAACTGTACCGGCGAGTGCCAGGGACAGACATAATCCTGCGGAAATGGTAAGAAGACGTTGGTTTAATCTCATGAAGCTATGATCCTCCTGTCGGTAATATCGTCTTGCACGGTGAATTATAGTAAGTGTATCTCTTTTTGGATTGTCTGTCAAATACGAGGATGAATGAGCTGACGTTTAAATTTACAGAAGCCGTAATATCCGCTATAATCAGGACAGAGGCAGTAGCAGATAAGACAGCACACCGAGACGAAAGCGAAGAAAGATAAGACCGTGCATTAAGACGAAAGAAAAGCAACCGGCCGGGGCTGGAAAGGGGTGGGAATGTGAGTGAACCTGTTGCAAAGCGCCAGATGTTTGAATATGACGGGGATAATCCGTTTCATATCTATAATATTCCCTATTATCCGTCGAGCAGTGATGAACTTCTGTTTAATCACTGGCACGAGGAACTGGAGATTGTTTATACGCTGCAGGGGAATAGTCTGCATTATATTGACGGGACCTGCATCAAGTCACAGCCGGGTAGGCTGATCGTCGTGAACTCAGAAAGCAGTCATAATATCATACCGGACCGCACAGTATATGGAAGCGGAAGAAAAGTGGTGATTGCGCTGCTTATTTCGCGGGAATTTCTGGAGGGGGTATTTCCGGACTTTAAAAACATGTATTTTCTCAATGAGAAGGAGATGACGACTCCGGAAATAGGGGATTTGATGGTGACACTGTCCCATTACGACGATGAGGCGGAGACGTCATACTATGAGCGGATTTATATAAAAGGACTGGTACTCCAGCTTCTCTACCATATCACGCAGGAGGGAGTGGCGGAGAAAAATGTGATCCTGCCGCTGAACAATCAGAAGAACATTGAGCGGCTGAAAGGCGTCCTCCAGTTCATTGAAAACCATTACATGGAAAAGCTTTCTCAGGCGGAGATCGCGGATAAGTTTTACTTTTCCAAAGAGTATTTCGCCCGTTTCTTCAAGAAACACACGGGGATGACATTTATCGAGTACCTGACGAAATACCGCCTTCAGAAGGCGCGGATGCAGCTGATGGCGTCTAATTCCGGAATTCTCGAGATTGCTCTCAATAATGGTTTCTCTGACGACCGGAGACTGATTCTGGCGTTTAAGGAGGAGTATGGCACAACCCCGTTCCAATATAGAAAAATGGAAAGAAATAAAGAAGAATAAAGAAGAATAGCGGCTGTATTTTCATGTACAGGTCAATATATGGATGTTTTTGGCTAAAATACGCAAGGAATTCCCTGTCCGTCTCCGTTATAATGAGGATTATAAAAATCAAGTTACAGGAGAGGGGAAGCAATGGGAAAAAAGAAAACCAGTTTGTCATGGTCGGAAAAAATTTCTTATGGTATGGGAGACTGCGGAGCCAATGTGACAGTAGCCCTGTGTTCCACATTTTTGACTGCGTATTATACGGACACTGTGGGGATCGCTGCTGCCGCGGTCGGCACTATGATGCTGCTGGCACGCGTGTTCGATGGGGTTACCGATATTATTATGGGGGCGATTGTCGATAAGACGAAGACCCGCTGGGGCAAGGCAAGGCCATGGGTGCTGTGGACGGCGCCGCTTATGGCGATCGCTCTGATCCTGGAGTTTAATGTTCCCGGAGGCTTAAGCGGGAATGGAAAGCTGGTCTATGCGTATCTGACCTACATTTTCCAGAACTGTATCGTGTATACAGCCAACAACCTGCCGTTTAACGCACTGCTGTCGCGCATGACGCTGAATGTTCAGGACCGTGCCTCCGCGGCGACTACGCGTTTCGTTATGACTCAGCTTACAACACTGATTATCAATGCGGTGACAGCAACCCTTTTGTCTACGGCGGGATGGTTCTGGCTGTCGATTATTTACGGCATCGTAACATTTTTTATGTGTCTCATCTGCTTTCTGGGTACCAGGGAGCATATCGGAGAAGACGCGGAAACCGGTGTGGTTCAGGTGGAGAATGTTCCGCTGAGTACAGCACTGCCGGCACTTTTCAAAAACAGGTATTTTTATATTCAGAGTCTGCTGTTTATGTTTCTGTATATTGGAATCGTCAGTACCGGTTCCACAACATTCTATTTTTGCAATATCGTTTTAAATAATCTGGGTTACTTAACCTACATATCCATGGCTACTACGATTCCGGCCATCATTGTGAATCTTATGCTGCCGAAGGCCATTCAGAGATACGGAAAATGGAAACTGATGATTGGCGGTGCATTCCTGATGGCTCTGGGCGGGCTGATCATCGGTGCGGCCGGTTCCAGCTTCCCGCTGGTTCTTCTGGGGCTGATCATAAAAGGAATGGGAATGGGACCGATCATGTCCGGCATCTTTGCAATGACCGCGGATGTCGTGGATTACGGTGAATGGAAGACCGGAGTCCGCTCGGAAGGACTGGTCAACTGCTGTACATCCTTCGGTATGAAGGTTGGAATCGGCCTGGGCTCCGCCCTCTGCACCTGGATCATTACCATGGGCGGATATGATGGGACCGCCGCGGTGCAGCCGGCTTCCGCTGTTACCATGATTCGGTTCGGGTTTGGATACAGCGGCGCGATCATCGCGGTGATCTGCCTGGTTCTGTGTTTCATGATGAATATCGATAAGTATATTGTGGTGATTCAGAATGACCTGGAAGCAAAACGAAATACAAAGTAGAGAGGTACAGATAACTATGTCAGAAATGAGTGATACAATTCGTAAACTGTTTCGGGAGGGGGATGACCGGCGAGATGCCGGTCTCACCACACCGGAGGGAATCCGGCGTTTTGACGATATCGTCTATGGGGAGGATGCAGAGCGGCAGATTCTCGATGTATACCGTCCAAAAGATAAGGCGGAGGTACTCCCGGTTATTGTGAGCGTTCATGGCGGCGGATGGGTGTATGGTGACAAGGAGAGGTACCAGTATTACTGTATGGATCTGGCATGCCGCGGATTCGCAGTCGTAAATTTCACCTACCGTCTCGCACCGGAATATAAGTTTCCGGCGTCGCTGGAGGATACAAACCGGGTGTTTGCCTGGGTGCTGGATCATGCGGAGGAATATGGCTTTGACCGGACGCGGATCTTCGGTGTGGGGGATTCCGCCGGGGCCCACAATCTGGGGCTTTATGCCGCTGTCTGCACAAACCCGGAATATGCGGCAAAGTATCCCTTTCAGCCGCCTGAGAGATTTGTGCCGACGGCTGTTGCACTGAACTGCGGCGTCTACCGGGCACCGGTCTCCGAAGACGAGAAGGACCAGAGCAATTTGCTTATGGCGGATCTTCTGCCGGAGAGAGGGACGAAAGACGAATACGAGAAAATCAGCCTCGTGAATTACGTGACCAGCCAGTATCCGCCGGTATTTCTCATGACGGCTACCGGAGATTTTCTGAGAGAACAGGCGACGCTTCTGGTGGAGAAGCTGATGGAGTTTGAGATTCCGTTTGTATACCGGTATTATGGCAGCGCGGAACGGCCCCTGGGTCACGTGTTCCACTGCAACATCCGTCTGCAGGAGGCTTCGCGGTGCAACGATGAGGAATGCGAGTTTTTTCGAAGCTATTGCTGATTCACCGCGGCCAGCTGATCCAGAATCGTGAGAACTTCGGAGAGCTCATACATGCTGTAACCAGCCAGTGTACGGTCAAAATGAAAACGGTCGTCGATGAGGCGAGAGCCAGCAGATAGCCCCGGTCTTTTATTTCTTTTAGAAGGCCGGGTACCATTTCTTCAGACGCTGAAACATGTGGTTCAAATATACGATTTCACTGTCGATCAGAACACCGTCCATATCAAAGATCACTGCTTTTATAATCTGAAATTATCCTCCTGCTCTTTCCTGTCACTCTTTTCCGGTTCCGACCGGTACATTCCGATCTGTGCCTTTCCGGTAGCGACCATCTCTCCGGCAAGCGCGGGTGCGTCATGGTCCAGTCCCATCCTGCATCGGATAGCCAGTTCCAGCGCCATACCCAGATTAATTCCATATAGAACCGTCAGCCGAGGGTCTGCATCTGTCAGCGCGGCGGCACATTTATAAGGAGATCCGCCGATCATATCGCACAGTATGAGAAGCTCGTCACAAGTCTGCATGGCTCCGGCTGCATCTTTTAAATGTTCCATCAATGTGTCCCAGCTCTGCCCGGATTCAAAATCCACGGCAGCCAGCAGCTCCTGATGTCCAATCAGCAATTCCAGTGCGCTGACCAAACCGGAGGCAAACTGCCCATGTCCTGTGATAATCAATCCTGTCATGCGTTTCTCCATTCTTCTTGTATTTGCCGCAGCTTTTATTTTATAATCTTCTATATCATATACTATATACAAAAAAAACGCAATTCCCCGTCCCTTTCCGGATGCAGTTTTCCCTGTTTTCTCTCCGGTTTTCAGAAATGTCAGAAAACCTAATAATTTCCATCAAAAACAGAATTGCTATCTCTTCAGGAAAAGCTTAGAATAAAATCAGAACATTCTGTTAAAAATCGGGGGATTGCAGTATGAAAATTGGAAAAAAGATACTTCTGACCAGTGTATCCTTAATTACAGCCGGCATTCTGGCAGCGGGAGGGATTATCAGCTCGGTTTACATAAGACGTCAGCTGGACAGCACGGGGGTGTACGTGGAGACGCTGGTTGACCAGATCGCCGTCAACATCGGAACGAGAACACGGGAATATGAGGATACGATGTTAAATATGGTGCAGAACTGGGATTTGTTCGGCAGCTATTTAAATAAAAAGGACAGCAATATCTACTATAACCGCCGCGCCGTGGCTTCCTTCGTGAATCAGAGAAATACATCGAGGTCGCCGATCCTGGATTTCTACGCATTGGACAACAGCTCGGTGATCACCTATTATGATTATAAAACGCAGAGCTTTAAGGATGTGAACCAGGAGATCGCAGACTATATCCGGGTCAACAGAAAAGTAATACCGAAGGGCGCCATCTGGAGGTGTTTTGCCTCAGAGCCGGAAAAGGTCTACATGATCCGGTCCATTTACAGTCCGGTCAGACTGGAGTATGACGGTGTGATCGCGGTGGGGATCAGCAGGGATATATTTGAACGTCAGTTTCTGGCATTGGAACAGAGCAAAAATGGAAAGGTTACCATCCTAAACCCGGAGGGGGAGGTGATCTTTGGAAGGAATGGCGAACAATTAAATCCGGCGTCCATTCTGGAGAAGAGCAGGGAATCCGGCGATTCCCGCCATTTAATCAGGAGCGGAAGCAGGAGCTATCTGGTTCGAAATAAGGAAACCGAGGACAAGAAGTGGAACGTGATCTATCTTATTAACGAGCAGGAGCTCTTCGGCCCCATGAATCAGATGCTGGTGGCGATTCTGATCGTCTGCTCTGCGACCATACTGGCGGCGGTAATCTGCGCCGCGGTGATCTCTGGCAGTATTACGCGGGGAATCCGCCAGCTGTATGACCACATCCAGCGCCTCAGGCAGGGGGAGTGGACCACGCTCTCCGTCCCCTATTCCAAAGATGAGATCGGTCAGATTACGATTGCATTTAACGATATGGCGGTCAGCTTACAGGACATGGTGGAGCATCTGGCCAGACAGAAGCTGGAGACGGAGCAGGCGGAGTATAAGGCGCTTCAGGCGGAGTACGGGGCACTTCAGGCGAGAGTGAATCCACATTTTATTTTCAATGCCATGGAGTCCTTAAATGCCGTTGCTAAATTAAACGGACAGGACACAATCGCCTCCATCTGTACGTCTCTGGGACGGCTGATGCGTGTGGCCATTAACCGGAGAAAGAGCACCGTGACGCTGAGGGAGGAGCTCAGCTATGTCAGTGACTATCTGGAGGTTCAAAAATTTATGATGGAGGACCGGCTGGAGGTGTTTTTTGATGTGGAACCGCAGGCGGAGGAGTGCCAGGTGCCTTCTCTGCTTTTACAGCCGCTGGTGGAAAATGCGGTTATTCATGGAGTGGAGAATTTAAGCGAGGGGGCAGTAATCTTTGTCTCGTCGGATCTGATTGCCGGGCCGAAGGGAGAAGCGGCCGTGGTGATACAGATTGCGGATAACGGAGCGGGAATGGACGAGGAGACTCTGAAACGGTACTGCGATTTTTCTGTCAGCGCGGAGGAAGACAGTTCCAGCCATTTCGGCCTGGTCAGCGTGGAGAAACGGATAAAAATTCTGTACGGGCAGGAGTACGGGATTACAGTGTCGAGCCAGGTGGGAAAAGGGACCGTCGTGAAGGTAGTCCTTCCGGCCATCGACAGAAACGGGGGATTTACATGATTAAAATTATGGTAGTCGATGACAATGCTCTCGTCCGGAGGGCTGTCTGCGAGACCATCGACTGGGCGGCCATGGGCTGTGAAATCGAGGGAAGTCTGACGAATGGAATCGAGGGACTCCGATATGCGAAGGAGCATCATCCGGATATTATCATCACCGATATTAAAATGCCTGGAATGGATGGCCTGGAGATGGTTAAGGCCTTGAAAGAGGAGTACGATACGTTTTCGTCGATTGTCATTACCGGTTTTGACGAGTTTCAGTATGCGCAGCAGGCGCTGCGGCTGGGGGCCGCGGATATTCTGCTGAAGCCGATTGAAAATAAGGAGCTGGTGGAGACGGTGAGGCGGATTGCCGGGGGGAGCATGGAGGAGAGGTACGGAGGAGCAGGAAAACCGACCGGAAATATAAGCCTCAATGGAACCTGCAGCCTGACCGAAAATCAAATACTGACTGAAATGACCCGCAAAGAGCATATGCAGTATCTGGAAGAGAAGAAGGAGGAGCACTACGCCTTTGTGGTGCGCCGGGCGCTGGCGTATATGCGGGAAAACTTAAGCAGGAAGATCAGTCTGACGGAACTGGCCGACTATGTGGGGCTGTCGGCGGCTCATTTAAGCCGGCTGATCAAAAAGGATACGGGAAAGAGTTTTATTGATGTTCTCAATCAGATTCGCCTGGAGACAGCGGTCCAGCTGCTCCGTGAGGGCAGATATAAGGTCTATGAGGTATCCAACATGGTGGGAATCGACAATTATGCGTATTTCTATCAGTTCTTTAAAAAAGAAACGGGAAAATCACCGACAGAGTATATTCAGAACAGAACGTAATGCATTTATCCCTGTCAGGCGTACGCCTGGTAATTTGGTACGGCAGATAGAAGACGTCATAATAACTAATAAAATATCATTTCTGTTAAATTGTTTGTGCATGTTGAATGATATACAATAGTGTCAGTGGGAAACCCAAGAACAAAGAAAAGGAGAAGAGATATGAGAAAGAGAGAAAAAAGATGGGTTAGTCTGGCACTGGCGTCATGTCTGGCCATCGCGGCCTTGACGGGATGCAGCTCAGGATCCGGAAAGACCGGAGAGACGAAGAGCGCTGCTCAGGCAGAGACAGAAGCAAAAGCAGAGGCAAAGAAGGAGGAGGACAGAGAAGAGAAAAAGGAGGAGAGCAAGGACGAAAACAAAGGGGAGAACAAAGAGGAAGTCACACTGACATTTCTTCACCACATGGGGGAACAGGGGAAGAAAGACGGACTGGTAGCGCTGTCGGAAGCATTTACGAAGAAGTATCCGAACATAAAGATCGAGGTGGAGTTCCTTTCCAGAGATGATTTTATTAATCAGTACAAACAGCGGGTAGCGGCGGACAATGCGCCTGATTTCATCAATTACCGGCCGTTTGAGACGCCGGAGGTCATAGAGGCCGGGCTGGTGGAACCGCTGGATCCCTCCATTTTCCCGGATAATATCGATAAGAATTGTATCGATTCCATATCACTGGACGGAAAAATCTATGGAATTCCTCTGGACAGAGGCGGATATGGCTTCTATTACAACAAAAACATGCTGGAAAAAGCGGGAGTGAAGCCGGAGGATTTAGATACGATGTCGGGAGTTTTGGAGGCCTGCCAGAAGATAAAGGATGCGGGAATGGTTCCACTGGCTTCCGGTTATGCGGAATCCTGGACAGAGAATATCATCATCGAGGGCCAGACTTTTACGGGACCGATGGTTGCCGATCCGATGATTTTTGAGAAACTGATGAGCGGGGAAAAGAAGTTTTCCGATTATCCGGAATTTGTGGACATTATTACGCACGGCCAGCAGCTGGTCCGTGATTACGCGCTGGTAGATGAGAAGGCGGCAAGCCAGCAGGCGTCCGACCAGTATGCGCAGTTCGGACGCGGTGACGCAGCCATGATGATGCAGGGAACATGGGCGATCTCCGATATCCGAATCGCACAGAAGGCAGCAGGCAATACGGATGAGTTTGGATTTACGTATTATCCATGGTCTGACGATCCGGCAAAGAACTATATGCCGGCCAATGCCGATGACTCCTTCATGATTTCATCGGGGAGCAAGCACATGGAAGAGGCCATGCTGTTCGCAGAGTTTGTTCTGACACCGGAGGCGGGAAAAGTATGGGCCAACGCATCGGGCTGTATCAGCGCTCTCTCGGGCGTCAGCGCGGATAATCCGGATCCGCTTCTCACGATCTTTACGAAGGTCCTGGACGAAAAGGGATACTATTTTGAGATGAATCCGGGCCTGGCGGGCCAGTATTACCAGGATTTTGACAAGATCTACATCGAGGGAAGAATTGCGGAGGATTCTCCGGAGACGGTGATCGAAAAGTGGCAGAAATCATTTGACAATATCCGGGCTACAGGGGGCTGACGGGAATTGACGAAAAGGGAGCGGCCGGAAACGCGGCGGCTCCCTTTTTCCTAAAGGAGGCGTATGCTATGAAAGGCAGATGGAAGTCTGTTAAGAAAAACAGTATTGATTTCATGTTTTTACTCCCGGCCGCCCTGGTATTCCTTTTCGTCATCGCAGTCCCGTTTTTTCAGGCGTTCGGGATTGCGTTCACAAACTGGAACGGTCTGTCGAAGGAGTATGATTTTGTAGGGCTTAAGAACTTAACCGCCCTGTTTCACGATACACAGACGATCAATGCAGTCTCCAATACCATGGAGTACACGGTGATTACCTGCATCGGCGTCAATATCCTGGCACTGGCCATAACTGTGGGATTAAACTTAAACGTCGCAGGCAACCGGTTCTTGAAAAGCGCCATGTTCCTACCGATTATCGCCAGCCTGGTAATCACGGCATTTATCTGGCAGAGAATCTATGGAGACGTATTTCCGGTGAACTTCGGAATTGTAAGTCCGCTTACCAGGCTGAACACGGTGATTCCGGGAATTGCCCTGATGTGTCTGTGGAGGGATACGGGGCTGGCCATGGTGATCTACAACGCCGGTATTCAGTCGGTGCCCGGAGACCTAAAGGAGGCGGCCCGAATCGATGGGGCAAACGCGTGGCAGTCCTTCTGGAACGTGACATTTCCCATGCTGGCCCCGGCCTTTACCACCTGCGTCACACTGTGGCTGGGATATGGGTTAAAAGTCTTCGACTATCCGAAGGCGGCAACGGGTGGGGGACCGGGAAAGGCGTCCGAGACGTTTTCCCTGTTCGTATACAATCATTTCTTCACGAATAACAGGGCCGGGTACGGGCAGATGGCCGGCCTGGTGATGCTGATCTTCGTGGTGGTAATCACGGGAGTGGTTACGAAGCTGCTGCGGAAGAGGGAGGTGCAGCTGTGATGGGAAAGAAATTACATACGGCCTCCGGCCGGCGTTTTATCCTGCTGAGCCTGGTCATGTGGTGTGTGACGATTCTGTTTCTGGCGCCGTTTTACGTCCTGATTATCTATGCGTTTAAGCCGAGGGAGGCGACCATGCTTAAGAACCCCCTCGCATTTCCGGATACGCTCTATCTTCAGAATTTTGTGGAGGCGGTGCAGAAATCTGATTTCCTGAGGGCCTTTACCAATTCGACGGTATCTACCGTGTGCGGTGTCGTTGTTCTGGTTCTTATCTGTTCCATGGCGGCTTATATCGTGGTGCGGCGGGGAAACAACCGGTTTTACGGAGTCTGGCAGTACATATTCCTGGCTTCCGTCATGCTGCCGTTTCAGACCATCATGTTTCCTCTCTATAAGAATCTGATGAACCTTCATCTCTTAAACAGCCGTCCGGCCTATGTGCTCGTGTCTGTGGGATTTCAGATGGGATTTGACATCTTCCTTTACTGCGGCTTTATCAAAACCGTTCCGGTGGAGCTGGAGGAAGCGGCGGCGATCGACGGATGCAGCAGGATGGGGATCTTTTGGAGAATTGTTTTTCCATTATTAAAGCCGGTTACCATGACGGTTGTCGTATTATCGGCGCTGGGAATCTGGAATGATTATCAGATCGCCCTGGTTGTGGTATCCAAGGAGGCAGTGAGGACACTGCCTGTGGCGCAGCAGTCTTTTATCGGGCAGCAGATCTCGTATCTGAATCTGGCGTCCGCGGCGTGCCTCCTCTCGATTCTTCCCATGTTTTTCTTATTCCTGTTTTTACAGAAATTCATCGTGCAGGGAGTGACCGCGGGGGCGGTTAAGGGATAGATTTATCAAAAAGGAGAAGCAAAATGAGAATAAATAGAACGGATCTGCCCGGAAGGGCGCGGGAACTGGCGGCAGCCATACAGAAACGGTATCCGAAGGCGGATGAGTATCCATACCGTTCCTGGAGCTATCCGCAGGGCTATCTTTTGATGGGGTTTATTCATTTATGGGAGAAAACAGGGGATGAGTTATACTACGAGTATGTGCTTACATACTGTAAGGACCATGTGGCGGAGGACGGAAGTGTCCGGGGCTTTACGGAATGCAGCATGGACGACATGATGGCTGGGGCCGTGCTGGTCTGGATGTATGAGCAGACGGGGGAGAAACGGTTTGAGGCAGCATGCAGAAAGATCCGGGAAACTTACCGGGATTATCCGCGGACGAGAGAAGGCGGTTTTCTTCATAACCGTACCGAGTTTCCGGGAGAAATGTGGGTGGACGGCGTCTTTATGGGGCAGATGTTTTTATGCCGGTACGGAGCCGTATTCGGGGAAACGGAGTGTTTTGACGAGGCGGTGCTGCAGCTGGAACTGATTTACCGGTACTGCCATGCGCACGACGGTCTTTTGGTCCACGCCTACAGTGAGGACTGTATGGCTCCCTGGGCCGGGCCGGATGGCAGGTCAGGATGTGTCTGGAGCGAAGGGCTGGGGTGGTATGCCCTGATTCTGACTGAAGTTCTCGATCTCCTTCCCGCCGGTTATGAGGGAAAGAGGACGGTGGAGAATCAGCTGAATCAGCTGCTGGCCGGCCTGGAGAAATATCAGAATCGGGAGAACGGCCTGTGGAGACAGGTGGTGGACCGGACCGATGACGTGGATAACTGGTGTGACACCTCGGGAAGCGCCATGTTTCTGTACACCTGGAAATGGGCGGCGGATAAGGGAATGGTGCCGGAGGAGACGGCGGAGCCGGTTTTAAGAAAAGGATACGATGGGCTTCTTGCCCGCATCGTCCCGGGGGAAGACGGGCTGCCTGATGTCCATACGGCGTGCCAGGGGCTCTGCGTCCAGAACTGTTATGAGGACTATATCCATTATCCAAAGACCATTAATGCACAGGAGGCGGTATGCGGCTGCCTATGGGCTCTGGTGGCAGCGATTGGCTAGGGTGGGTTTGAACAGACCAATGCATTACGGGCAAACAAAAAAGGAGAAGCGTATGAAAGCGTTAATTGTAGATGGGGAAGGCCGTTTATCGGTGGAAGAGATAAGCATGCCGCAGATTGGCCCGTGCCAGGCGCTCGTGAAAATGGAGAGCTGCGGGGTGTGCAACGGAACGGATCGGAAGCTGATTCACAGGACATTTAAGAATTTCCACACATACCCCGCTATACTGGGGCACGAAGGTGTGGGAAAAGTGGTAAAAACGGGAGAATTTGTGGAAAACCTTCATGTGGGCGACCGTGTGCTGCTCCCATTTCTGGAGGAGGCGGCCGACGGATACGTTCCGGGATGGGGCGCCTATGCGGAATACTGTGTGGTGGGAGATGAGAAGAGCGCCATCCGCCATGGGATGGGCCCTGGCACAAAACAGTGGAACGAAGCCTATGCGGCTCAGACCGTTATCCGGCCGGAGGATCGGGTGGATGCGGTGGGCGCTTCCATGATCATCACGTTTCGGGAGGTCTTAAGCGCCATCCGAAGGTTCGGATTCCAGCCTAATGAGACCGCGGTGATATTCGGCGCAGGTCCGGTAGGGCTCTGCTTTACCAGGTTTTTAAAGCTGCTGGGACTTAAGACGGTGATCACCACGGATATTCTGGAGGACAAGGTGGAAACCGCGAGGCGGATGGGGGCCGATTACGCGTTTCATTCTGCCTCCTGCAATGTGACGGAGGAGGTGAAACGGATTTTCCCGGAGGGCGTGGATTATGTGGTGGACGCGGTGGGCGTCAATGCACTGATTAACCAGGCGATGGGGCTGGTGAAATACAACGGAAAAATCTGCTGCTACGGCATCTCTCCTGAACTGTCCATGAAGCTGGACTGGAGCAGCGCCCCCTATAACTGGACACTCCAGTTTGTGCAGTGGCCCAGCAAGAGGGAGGAAGGGGAAGCCCATTCCCAGATTATGGCGTGGATTAACCAGGGGGTCCTGGATCCCATGGACTTTATCTCCGATGTGATCCCCTTTGAGCGGATCACCGACGCATTTGAACTGATCGAGGCGAAGAAGCCGGATACGAAGAAAATCGTGGTTCGATTTTAGAAATGGAGGAGTTGGAATGAGAGAGAGCAGACTGTTTTGCACGCTGCCGGAGTACGTATGCACACCTGACGGGATGGCAGCTGACCGCCATGGAAATCTGGTGCTGTCCTGCCCGAATTACGCGGATGACAGCATTTCCGGCTGTGTGGTCCGGATCGATAAAGAGGGCCATGTGCGAAAGTGGTTCGACGTACCGGTCCATCCGGAGACCGGGGTGGCCAGAAATATGGGGATCGCCTTCGATGACGAGTGGAATCTCTATCTCTGCGACAACCAGGGCTGGAGTGAAAGGGAAGAGCTGCTGTACAAGGGCAGAATCCTGAAGCTCACGGTAGATGAGGAAGGAACTATCTTAAAGACCGTCGTCGTGGCGGAACACATGGAGCATCCTAATGGTATCCGGATCAGAGGCGGGTACATGTACGTCACACAGAGCTATCTGCATCCGGTCAGGAGGCCGGATGGAAAGCTGGTGAGCTGCGTATACCGGTTCGGCCTTGACGAGGAAGGGATTCAGATCACCAATACCCTGGAGGACCGCCATATCTTCGCCACCTTTGTGACGGAGAATCAGGACTGCCAGTATGGCGCCGACGGGATCGTCTTTGATCGGGAAGGACGGCTCTATGTGGGGAATTTCGGGGACGGAGCCGTTTACCGGATTACGTTTAAGGAGGACGGAAGCCTGGACGAAAACACGCTGTTCGCCCGGGATCCGGAGGAGCTTAAAAGTACGGATGGCATGATATTCGACGAGGAAGGAAACTTATATATCGCGGATTTCTGTGCCAATGCCATCGTGCAGGTGACACCCGGAGGAACGGTACGGCGGATTGCCCAGAGCCCGGACTGCAAAGGCGCGGACGGAGGACTGGATCAGCCAGGGGAGCCGATTGTATGGGACGGCCGGATTATCGTCTCCTGCTTCGACCTTGTGACGGGACCGGGAAAGGTGAATTTAAAACACGAGATGCCGGCTGCTCTGGTGCAGCTGCCGCTGTAAGGAGGCGCCATGGGACAGGGAACTTTAGGAAATGCGGGAGACCGCGGGGGCACCTGTATTCTGGCCCACGATCTGGGAACCAGCGGAAATAAGGCCACACTCTACCGTGTGGACGGAACGCTGGTGGCCAGCTGTGTCCACGAATATCCAACGAGTTACCCGCAGCCGGGATTTGTGGAACAGGACCCGGAGGACTGGTGGAATGCGGTCTGTGCGTCGACGAGAGAGCTTCTGGAAAAAACAGGGATGCGGCCGGAAAGGATAGCTGCCGTGTCCTTCAGCGCCCAGATGATGGGCTGCCTGCCTGTGGACCGGGAGGGGAATCCCCTGCGCCCGATGATCATCTGGGCGGATACGAGAGCGGTGGAAGAGGAACGGTGGATGGTGGAACGTATCGGTATGGAGCGCGGATATGAGATTACGGGCCACCGGCTCAGCGCCTCCTATTCCGCGGCAAAGCTTTTATGGGTGCGCCGCCGCGAGCCGGACGTCTATCGCCGCTGTTATAAGATGCTGCACGCCAAGGATTTCATCATCTGCCGTCTGACGGGGAAGTTCGTGACGGATTACAGCGACGCGTCGGGAACGAATCTCTTCGATATCCGGGCGAAAATGTGGTCCGAAGAGATCTTAAGGGCACTGGACCTCGATGAAGAGCTGCTTCCGGAGCTGCATCCATCGACCGATATCGCCGGGGGCGTGACGAAAGCAGCCGCAGAGGCCACCGGACTTTTGGAGGGAACGCCTGTCGTGATCGGAGGCGGGGATGGAAGCTGCGCCTGTGTCGGGGCTGGTGTGGTGGATGAGGGGAGTGCCTATCTGGTGCTGGGATCATCGTCCTGGATATCGCTGGCGTCGAGGGAGCCGTTATTCGATCCTGAGATGCGGACATTTAACTGGGTTCATCTGGACCCGGAGCTCTATACTCCCTGCGGTACCATGCAGGCGGCAGGCTATTCCTATCAGTGGTACCGCAATACGCTGTGCCGCGGAGAGATGGAGGAGGCCGCGAAAACGGGAGAAAGCCCTTATGAGCGGATCAACAGGGGAATCATGGAATCCACACCGGGAGCGGGCGGTCTTCTATACCTGCCCTATCTTCTGGGGGAGCGCTCACCGCGCTGGAATCCGGATGCCAGAGGCGCCTTTTTGGGCATGTCGGTGACGACCGGAAAACATGACTTATCCAGGGCCGTGCTGGAAGGCGTTGGTTTCAATCTGCGGGTTATTTTAGAGAGTATGCAGCGGGAACGTGAGATGAAGGAGCTGATGCTCATCGGCGGAGGTGCCAAGGGGCAGACGTGGCCCCGGATTCTCTCGGATATCTTCCAGATGCCATTAAAAATACCGGCATACCGGGAGGAGGCAACCAGCATGGGCGCGGCGGTGTGCGCCGGCGTGGGCGTGGGAATATACCGGGATTTCTCCGAGGCGAAAAGGATTAACGCCATCGTGGATACGGTGATGCCGAGGGAGGAAAACCGTCTGCGGTACGACCGCCTGTATGAGATATTTAACCATGCGTATGACGCTCTGACGGGAGTCTATGGCGAACTGGGCGCTTATCGGAAAGAGATGGGGGAAAAACATGAATAATTTTATCTGGTACAATCCTACCCGCATCCTGTTTGGAAGGGGAACCCATAACGAGGTGGGGCGGGAAACGGCCGCTTACTCCAGGCGGATTCTGCTGCTGTATGGAGGAGAGAGCTTAAAAGCTGCGGGGACGTACGGTGCGATCACAAAATCACTGACAGAGGCGGGAGTGGAATACCGGGAGCTGGGGGGCGTCCGTCCCAATCCCAGACTGTCGCTGGTGCATCAGGGGATTTTGCTGTGCAGGCGAGAAGGGCTGGATTTCGTGCTGGCAGCAGGAGGTGGCAGCGTGATCGACACGGCGAAGGCCATTGCGGCAGGCGTCTTATATCCGGGCGATGTGTGGGATTTTTACCATACGGAGAAGCGGCCGGAGAGAGTCCTTCCCACGGGGGTGGTCTTAACCATTCCGGCGGCCGGGAGCGAAAGCAGTGACGGCAGCGTGATTACGAGAGAGGAGGAGAATGAGAAGAAGTCGTTCTGCTCACCGCTTTTGTATCCGAAGTTTGCCATTTTAAATCCGGAGCTCTGTTACACGCTTCCGAAACGGCAGATTGCAGCGGGAAGCGCCGATATACTGGCCCATGTGATGGAACGGTATTTCTCTCCCAATGGGAACACGGAGCTGTCAGACCGTCTCTGTGAGGCGACCATGAAGACGATCATCCACAATGCGCCGCTGGCATTAGCGGATCCGGACCGGTACGAGGTCTGGGCCGAACTCATGTGGGCGGGAAATGTAGCCCACAACGGACTGTTGGGAAAAGGAAGGGAAGAGGACTGGGCCAGCCATAACATTGAGCACGAGCTGAGCGCCCTCTACGACATTGCCCACGGAGCGGGGCTGGCCATCGTATTTCCGGCGTGGATGAAGGCTGTGAGCAGGAGAAATCCGGCGCGTTTTGCACAGTTTGCGGAAAGGGTATTCGGAATCGAAGCGGAGGATAAGCGGGAGGATGAGCTGGCCGCGCTGGGAATCAGCTGCCTGGAGAATTTCTTCCGGAGACTGGGGCTTTTTACCACGCTCACAGAGGCCGGAATCGATGATAGCCAGTTTTCACGAATGGCCGGGCGCGCAGTTGCGGGCGGCAGCCTGGGAAGTATGGAAAAACTGGACCAGACGGCGGTGATGGAGATTCTGGAGCTGGCCAGGTAAGGAATGAGGAGGGAGACAGACATGAAGATAACGCCAAAGGAACTGGCCGGGTATTTTGATCATACCCAGCTGAAGGCCTATGCGGTACGGGCCGATTTTGAGAAGCTGTGCAGGGAGAGCAGGGAATACGGATTCCGGATGGTAGCCATCAATCCGGCCCCGGTGGCTCTGTGCAGGGAGCTGCTTTCCGGCTCCGATGTCCATGTGGGAGCCGCCATCGGTTTTCCGCTGGGGCAGACGACGATCAACGACAAGGCCAGTGAGACGAAAGAGGCCATCCGAAACGGGGCCGATGAGATCGACTACGTCGTAAACCTGACGGAGCTGAAAGAGAAGAACTACGGATACGTGGAGCGGGAGATGGCTTCCATCGTGGAGACGTGCAGAAAGGCGGGAGTAATCTCCAAGGTCATCTTTGAAAACTGCTATTTGACGGATCAGGAGAAGGAGGCGCTCTGCCGGATTGCCCTGGAGGTGCGGCCTGATTTTATCAAGACCTCGACTGGCTTTGGGAGCGGCGGCGCCACGGCAGCTGATATTATGCTGATGAAGCGGATGGTGGGAGATGCGGTGAAGATAAAGGCGGCGGGGGGAATCCGAACGCTTGACACGGCGCTTGAGATGATCGGTATGGGGGTGAGCCGGATCGGATCGACGGCCAGTGTTTCGATCGTGGAGGAACTGAAAGCGCGGCAGCGCGGGTCCTGAAGTATGTTTGTCATAACCTGAAGAGACTCTTATAAAGACTCCCGGACAGGCACACAGAAACGGTATGCAAAATGGTGTACAGAAACGGCCGGATGTGGTACAATGCAGGTATGAGTTTTAGCACATACATCGTACACATGCGGCCTGTTTCAGCCGTTTTGAGTGCTCAGGACAAGGAGGAATGGTTTATGGAAAGAGCGATTACAATCAGTCGTGAATTTGGAAGCGGCGGGCGTGAACTGGGAGTGAAACTGGCTGAGAGTCTGGGAATTCCGTTTTACGATAAGGAATTGATTTCCATGGCTGCAGAGGAGAGCGACATGTCGGAGGACGCATTTCTTCATTATGATGAGAACATGCCGTTCATAAAAGATCCGCTGGACCGCCATTTCTACTCGCCATTTTCTTCCATCTATCAGGTTCCCATGTCGGATCAGATCTTTTTGGCGCAGTCCAGGGTGATCCGGAAGCTGGCGGACCAGGGCCCCTGTGTGATCGTTGGACGGTGCGCGGACATGGTTCTGGAGAATAGTGTGAATCTGTTCATTTACGCCAGGATGAAGGACCGGATCAAACGTATGAATTCCCTGGAGACAGGCGTCGATCCTGTGAAGATGGAGAGCAGAATCCGCGAGGTCGACCGGAAACGGAAGGATTACTATCAGTATTACACCGGTAATGAGTGGGGAAAGGCCCAGAACTACCACCTTTCTCTGGAAAGCGGTCTGGTGGGCGTGGACGGCTGCCTGAAGGCGGTCCTGGCCTATTTGGAATCGGTGCAGTAGAAGAAATACGATACGCCCCGGAGCGGGACAGGCCCGATGCAGTACGCAGAGCTGCGCGGCCGTGAATATGGATATCAGATTCCTCAGAAGTCGGGCAGCCGTCTTTTGAGGAATTTTCGTATATGTATAGAAAAATACTCCAGTCATGCAAAGACACCGGCAGAAACGGATGCGGCGCTGGCTGGCCGCCCTCCTGAAACTTTTCTTGTATTATGTCCACCTTTGTACTATAATAATATACATTATGGATTTTGATAAAATCTTGATGGAAGTGCGAGGTGGAAAGAAATCGATGCAGTTTGCTGAGAGAATGGACCGATTCGGAGAAGGAATATTTTCTAAATTACTGGAGATAAAAAGACAGAAGGAAGAGCGGGGAGAGACCGTGATCGATTTAGGCGTGGGGGCGCCTAACATACCGCCGGCCAGACATATTACCGATGCCCTGTGCGAGGCGGCTGCGGATCCGAAGAATTACGTCTATGCCATCAGCGACCAGAAGGAGCTTTTGGAGGCGGCAGCCCAGTGGTATGAGAGGCGCTACGGCGTGAGCCTGAATCCGGAGACGGAGATCTGTTCGCTTTTGGGATCTCAGGAAGGACTGGCCCATATTGCGCTGTCTGTTGCCGATGAGGGAGATGTCGTTCTGGTTCCCGATCCCTGTTATCCTGTTTTTGCGGATGGTCCTCTTCTGGCGGGTGCCACCCTTTTTTATATGCCTCAGAGAAAGGAAAACGGATACATCATCGATGTGAGCGAGATTCCGGAAGAGACGGCGAAAAAGGCGAAACTTATGGTCATTTCTTACCCGAACAATCCGACCACGGTCATGGCGCCGGACTGCTTTTACGAGGAGGTCATCGCGTTTGCGAAAAAGTATGACATCATCGTCCTGCACGACAACGCGTACAGCGAGCTGGTATTTGACGGGAAGACGTGCGGAAGCTTCCTTCATTTTCCAGGTGCAAAAGAGGTTGGCGTGGAATTTAACTCCCTGTCCAAGACCTACGGGCTGGCAGGCGCGAGAATCGGCTTCTGTGTGGGCAATGAAGAGGTGGTGAGCCACTTGAAGATGCTGAAATCCAATATGGATTACGGCATGTTTCTGCCTGTCCAGAAGGCGGCGGTCGCGGCGATTACGGGAGACCAGGCCTGTGTGGAGACCACGAGAAAGGCCTATGAGCGCAGACGGGACGCCCTGTGTGACGGGATGACGGAGATCGGATGGAAGATGGACAAGCCGGAGGCCACCATGTTCGTGTGGGCGAAGATACCGGATAATTTTTCCGATTCCACCTCCTTTGCCATGGAACTGGCCGAAAAGGCAGGACTTCTGGTCACTCCGGGAAGCGCCTTCGGACCTTCCGGCGAGGGATATGTGAGGCTGGCCCTCGTCCAGGATGAGGACGTGCTTAAAAAAGCGGCGAGGCTGGTTGATGAAAGCGGTATGCTGCGATGACAGCGAAGAGGAGACAGTATCTCTGGAGTGCCGCGGCGGTGCTTTACGTGCTGTTTATTTTCTCCAATTCCATGAAGACGGCCGACCTCTCCTCCGCGGACAGCGGGGCGGTGCTTAAGCTGGTACAGCAGGTTCTGACAGCGGGAGGCGTGGACAGCACTATCATTACGGAGCATGTGATCCGCAAGACGGCGCATTTTACGGAATACGCCGCGCTGGGAATACTGCTCTGCCTCTGTTTTCGGACGTTTGCCCTGTCACTGGACAGGCGCGTTCTGTCTCAGGTGCTTGTAAGCTTTCTGGTGCCGTTTACCGATGAGACGATACAGCTTTTTGTGGCCGGCCGGTCAGGACAGATCAGCGATGTCTGGCTGGACTGTGCGGGAGCGGCCTTCGGAACCGTGGTATTTATGGCAGCTGGACGGATTTTAAGCAGGACGGGAGTAAAAAAACGTGATAAAAAATTATAAGATAGTTCTTCAGTATGACGGAAGCCGCTATGACGGCTGGCAGAAACAGGGTAATACAGGAAACACGCTTCAGGGTAAGCTGGAGGGGATTTTACTGAAGCTCACCGGACGGCCGGTGGAGGTGCACGGATCGGGGCGGACAGACGCCGGAGTCCATGCTCTGGCCCAGACGGCTAATTTCCATGCAGATACCGGTATGACGGAAGACCAGATCAGGGCATACTTTAATCAGTACCTGCCGGAGGATATCGCCGTGCTCTCTGTGGAGACGGTGCCGGACAAGTTCCACAGCAGGTTGAATGCTGTGAAAAAGACGTATTTATACAGGATTGAGATGGGACCGAAGAAGGATGTATTCGAGCGGAAGTACTGTTACGGGCTCGGAAAGCCTCTGTCGGTGAAACGGATGGAGGAAGCGGCGGCCTGTGTTCTGGGGGAACACGATTTCAAGAGCTTCTGCGGCAACAAAAAGATGAAAAAGTCCACAGTGAGGACGATTTCGGATATCACATTTGAAAAAGAAGGAACGAAACTGTTGATCCGCTATACGGGAAACGGTTTTTTATATCATATGGTCAGAATTCTCACGGGAACGCTGATCGAGATTGGGCTCGGAGAGCGCAGTCCACAGGAAATGAAGGAAATCCTGCTGAAACTGGACCGACAGGCAGCCGGCTTTACGGCGCCGCCGGAAGGTCTGTTTCTGGAGCGGGTTATGTATGAGGACAGGGAGTAACATGACAGATTTTTTAGTGAAGACTTTTGTTAAGGATTACGAGAATACGGGAGATATCGGCGTGAGAACGGAGTATGGCCTGATGGCCAGCACCGTGGGCATTTGCTGCAATGTGCTTTTATTTGCTGCGAAGCTGTTTATCGGACTGCTGATCAACAGCATTTCCGTCATGGCTGACGCATTTAACAACTTATCGGATGCGGCCTCCTCCATCATCGGCTTTATCGGCGTGAAGATGGCGGGCAAGCCGGCGGATGAGGATCATCCCTTCGGACACGGCCGGGTGGAGTATATCGCGGCGTTTATCGTGGCTTTTATCGTCATCCAGGTGGGTTTTTCGCTGTTTAAGACGTCTCTCGGCAAGATTCTTCATCCGGAAGAGATGACGTTTAAGTATATTTCCATAGTTATTCTTCTCATGTCCATCTGCGTGAAGCTGTGGATGGGAATGTTTAACAGAAAGCTGGGAAAGAGGATCCATTCCTCTGTCATGATGGCGACCGCGGCGGATTCCATGGGCGATGTGGGCACAACCTCAGCGACCATACTGTCCATTCTGGTTTACGGAATCTGGGGGCTCAATATCGATGGAATCGTGGGCCTTATCGTGTCGCTTATCGTCATGTGGGCAGGTGTCGGGATTGCCAAGGATACTTTGGCTCCCCTGATCGGAGAGCCCATCGATCCGAAGCTTTACCAGGAGATCACGGAATTTGTTGAAAGCTTTGACGGAATTGTGGGAAGTCACGATCTGATCGTACATAATTACGGGCCTTCCAGAAGCATGGCGTCGATCCATGCGGAGGTACCGAATGATGTAAGCATTGAAAAATCCCACGAAATCATCGATTATGTGGAGCGGGAGGCACAGCGCCGCTTCGGTATTTTCCTTGTGATCCATATGGATCCCATTGAGACGAAGGACTGCAGGGTAACGGAATTTAAGAAAATGGTGGAAGCTATCGTTAAGAGCATCGATTCCAAATGCAGTTTCCACGATTTTCGTATGGTTGAAGGTGAAAAACAGATCAATCTGATCTTCGATCTGGTCGTTCCCAGGGATTACGACAGGGCGGCGAGAGAACAGATCAGGACAGAGATAACAGAGAAGGTAGCAGAGCGGGATAGCAGGTGCTGTCTGGTCATGACGACAGAAAGCGGCTTTGGTGTGGAAGAATAAGGAAACAAAAAAATTTCCATAATATGCAATAAGAAGACAGCATCCTGCATTAACTTAGTAGAAAGGAAATCGACTCCATGTTGTTTATGGGTATGATGAGCCTTGATGGGCCGGAAGACTACGGCCGGTTAAGCGATGAGGTGCTCCTTAATAAGGTTGGAACGGGAGACCAGGAAGCGTTCAGACAATTATATCAGAATACAGACCGGTCAATTTACGGGTTTATCCTGTCTATTGTAAAGAATCCCCAGGATGCCGAAGAGATCATGCAGGAGACCTATATAAAGGTATGGACTTCCGCTGCGGGTTACAAGTCCCAGGGGAAGCCGCTGGCATGGATGTTTACCATAGCCAGGAATCTATGCTACATGAAGTTTCGCAATCAGAAGCATGAGTCCGATATCGCATTTGAGGATCTGGAAGGCGAAGAGACAGGGGAAGTATGCCCGGAGATTGAACAGGCGGCGGATAAGCTGGTTTTGGCCGCGGCGCTCAAGATCCTGAAAGAAGAGGAGAGGGAGATTGTCCTTCTGCACGCGACTGCCGGGATGAAGCACCGGGAGATCGCAGCTTCATTAGGCATGCCTTTGGCTACCGTCCTGTCTAAATATAACCGTGCAATGAAGAAATTAGAAAATTATCTGACATAAAGATCAAGGAATAAAAAGAGAGGAGGAAGTGTTCATGTTTCACAAAACCGACAGACAACTGAACAGAGAACAGATAAAAGCGCATTTGAAGTCTGCGGTCATGGACCTGACTCCGAATGTATTGGATAAAATCGATTTGAGTGTACCCCAGATGGCAGCGGAGGAGCTGCATGAGGAGGCGGGAAGAGCCGTGAGCTCCATCACCGTGATGCGAAAGCGGATGCGCGTGGTTGCAGCTCTGGCCGCGGCGTGCCTCTGTATGGTGGCAGTCGCCGGAGGCACATATACGTACCGCAACGGAAAAGTGGACTCCGTAATCGGCATCGATGTCAATCCCAGCGTGGAGCTGTCCGTGAACCGGAAGAACCGGGTGCTGGAGGCAGAGCCGCTGAACGAAGACGCGAAAGCCATTATGGAAGACATGAATCTAAAGGGTGTTGATCTCAATGTGGCGGTGAACGCGGTGATCGGTTCCATGGTGACCCATGGCTACCTGGATGATCTGGACAACGCCATTCTTGTAACAGTCTCCAACGACAGCGTCAGCAAGGCATCAGCCCTGCGGTCGTCGGTCGTGAATGATATTCAGAGTTCCCTGGAAGAAAATCAGGTGAAAGCCGTGGTATACGACCAGCAGGTCATCGAAGAGGATCATGTGAAGGCGCTGGCGGACGATTACGGAATATCCTATGGAAAAGCATATTTTTTGAAAGAACTGATCGATCAGAATCCGGCTCTGACCATGGAGGACATGGAGAAGCTGGCTCCCCTGACCATGGAGGAGATTGCAAAGGAGATTACGGAGCGTTCCTATGCGGTAGGAGGCCACGCGGGTGTGAGCGAGGATATGACCACCACCGCCCAGACGACCACGCAGCCGGTCACGACAGTGCCTGTGACAACAGAGGCGACGACAGAGGAAACGACGACGGCGGAGGAATCCGAGACCGAGACGGGGAATCAGACGACAGCGGCTCCGGTTCCGCAGACGACAGCGCCGGCTCCCACCGATCTGCCGGTGATGACGACAGAGGCGCCGACGACGGAAGCGCAGGTGCCGGTCTCAGATGCGAAGATCAAGATCGATTACGTCGATTATGAGAATGGTGTGGTGACAGTCAACTTTAAGACAAAGGTAAAGTGGAAGAACCCCACCGTATCGGTAAAGGATGAGGGCGGAACCACGTATTCCGCCATGGTAGGCGATACGGACAGCTCCACCTGTGAGATCTACGTAAGCGGCCTGGAAGGCGGAACCTCATATACGTTCGTTCTCGGCGGAATATCCCCGAAGAACGGGAAGCAGACGACGGTGAAGGGAACCTTCGAGACTCCGGTAATCGGGGATGGCGATGCCAACGAGGAACCGGTAGTGCCGCCGGAAACTGAAGAAACAAAAGAAACGGAAACACAGCCTCAGACGACGGAATCGTCTGAGGCTTCTGCCACATCACCGGCCGAAACAGAATCGGTACCGGAGACGGAGAGCACCCAGGCCACTGAGCCTCCGACGGAAGCGCCGGCCGAACCACAGACCCAACCGCCGGCTGCTGCGACGTCTGCGGCGTGACGCGAACCCTGTCATTTGCCGCACACGAAATATGGTTTAAGCTGTTTGATTTGAAGGAATAATAAAGAAAATAGAAAAAATATGGAAAAAGGGCTTGACGAGGAGAATATCGTATAGTATAATACAACCGTTGTGTTGATGGGCTATCGCCAAATGGTAAGGCAACGGACTCTGACTCCGTCATTTCAAGGTTCGAATCCTTGTAGCCCAGTTAAAAAGCTTTTAAGCATAAGATCTTGTGCTTAAAAGCTTTTTTGTGTAATAGGAAAGTGATCCTAAAGCAACCGCGCTCCGGCGCAAGAATCCGGCTTGTCGGATTCTTTATTCTATTCTGAACGTGTACTTATCAGCGGTTTCTGAATTCACTCGGCTGAATTCCCGTATAACTCTTAAATGCACGGCTGAAGTAGAAGCCGTCTTTATAGCCGACCAGCTCTCCGATCATCTGGATCTCCATGTCCGGATTGTTAAGGAGCAGCCGCTTGGCTTCGTTCATTCTCAGCTTCGTCAAGTATTTGGACGGAGTTTCCCCCGTATATTTCTTGAATATTTTCCCCAAATACTCCGGCGTAAATCCGAATTTCTCGGCCAGCTCCTGAAAGGAGACGTCGTGCGGATAGTTTTCCTGAAGATATTTTTCCAAAAGCTCGCAGATGGACTTCTGATCCAGGGCGCTGTTCCTGGTCCGGTAGGTCTCCAGTTCCTCGGTCTCCGTCCCCATCGTGATCAGCAGCTTCTGAAGCGACTCGGAGAGCGCCTGCGCGGTCACCGGTTTTAACAGATAATCCCTGACTGCGAACTTGATGGCGGCCTGAGCGTAGGAAAAGTCGTCATAGCCGCTGAGAATGATGATCTTCACTCCCGGATGATTCTTGTGCAGATACCGGGACAGCTCCAGGCCGTCGCACTGCGGCATGCGGATGTCTGTGATGACAAGGTCGGGACAGTCCTTTTCCACCTTTACGATGGCCTCCATTCCATTGGCCGCCTCCCCAATCAGGGTAAGCGGCAGTTCCAGGGCTGTGATCTTTTTTATTAAGTTTTTGCGTATCAGGCTTTCGTCCTCCACGACCAGATACTTATAATGGGGGATGCTGCTCATGGTATTCCTCCTCGTTATGAGCACTTAGAGACCGTATTTTGGTCTCTTACGTGCGATACTTGTCATCTCCACTCAGCGTGCCCCGCTTTATCGGGTATAGTGAGGTTTTTCACGAACTTAGTGGAGCGGCTTTGAATGGTAAACAGGCCCGCCAAGGATAAAGATCGTCTTAAGCGGCAGTGTATTTTCAATTTCAAATACTGCCTTCTCTCCGTAAAGCAGTTTCAGCCGGAGATATACGTTCTTCAGTCCCATGCCTCCGATCTGCATGGATTTCAACTCCTCATTGAGGTTTAAGTTCCGGTACAGGCGGAGCAGCTCCTGCTTCTTCTCATCTTTTAGATTGCCGCCGTTGTCCTGGATTCTCAGCAGCCAGCGGTCGTGTTCGATGGAAGCGGAGATGGTGAGCTCCCAGGGCGGCTGTTTGTCGAAGGCGTATTTGAAGGCGTTTTCCACCAGCGGCTGGATGATCAATTTGGGAATGCAGATGTTTTCGGCCTCTTCCTCAATGGCAAAGGTGTAATGAAATTCCTCGGTATAACGCATCTGCATGATCTCTAAGTACCGTTTGGTGTAGAAGATCTCCTCTTTTAACGGAACGATCATCTCGCTGGAGGAGGAGATATACCGGAAATAATCGCACAGGGCCTGGCACATCTGAATGATGTCCTCATTCATCTCCTCCTCGGCCATGACGCTGATATTCGTCAGGCTGTTATAGAGAAAATGCGGATTGATCAGCGACTGTGTGGCCTGCAGCTTGGCTCTCGTCTCCTCGCTCTGGGATAAGAGCACTTCCTGGGAGGTGCTGCGGAGCTTCTCATACATACTGCGGATGGATTCGCAAAGCATGGAAAGCTCTGTGATATTGCTGTCCGCGGAAGTTAGATTCACCTTATTCTCGTCCAGCACCCGGTTGATGGTAATCTTGCCGGTGGCCGCCGTCAGCTTCCGAAGCGGTGCCGTCAGCCGTTCTGAGATATAGAAACAGATCAGCAGGGTGAGTAAAATGGAGAAAATACCGATCAGGGCGAACATTACCCGGAAGGTGTTAAGAGGCTCGTAGATGGCCGCTTTCGGCTTCGTTAAGATCACGGTCCAGTTATAGTCCGGCGTGGTCCGGTATGTAAAGAGAAGGTTCTCGCCTGTATCGGTTTTTAAAAGCCTGCCGGTATTTTCCGGAAGGCCTCTGCGCTCAATCAGCCCGTAGTAATCGGGCACAACTTTCGTATCATTGTAGGGGTAGACCAGCTCTTTTCTGGAATTGTAAATGTAGACACGGCTGTCAGGGTTCTGGTTTTCCAGCTGGGTCGCCAGGGAGAAGATGGTATCGCAGTCCTGTATGACCTCGACGATGCCCTCCGGCTGTCCCGCGGTGTCGAGAAACAGACGCACCAGGGATATGAACTTCTGAGAATCCTTATTGCCGCCCCTTGCGGGTAAATCCTTCTGCACTTCCGGGTTGCTGATATACATGTGGCCGTTTTGCGCCATGGTCTCCTCGTACCAGGGAAGCGAATCCAAGTCTACGGAAGAGAGCAGCAGCCAGTATCCGGCCACGGAACCGTCCATGGTGTAGATCCGGACATCGGAGGCCGACTGATAGGCGCCGATGATCGCGGTGACAATATCGTGGATGGCCAGAGCCTTCTCACGGGAGGCCGCCAGACGGCGCGGGTCCGTTCCGTTCCTCCGATAGGAGGCTGAGAACTCTTTGAAATTGGACTTTACCGCGTTGGAGTATACGATATTCATGGAAATGGTCGATATGTTGTTTAACTGGGTTTCCACAGAATCTTCTACAGAGGCGCACATGTTTTCTAAATCTTTTCTCGCTTCTTCCAGAGCATTTTTCCTGTAATGCGTGTAGGTGAAAAAGAAAAAAATCCCCAGCAGAAGCAGGATGAACAGGCCATATATGACAAAAAGATACATCTTTTGGGAATAATGCTTTGTCGTCTTTTTGATAAGAACGCACCTCCCTTCGTGAGTGCTATTATACAATGTAGTTCAAAAAAATGCAAATGGTAGTTCGGAATTGTCTATTTTGTAAAAATGACTCTTATGTTATGATGAATTTACGCTAAATGAAATGTATTTTATCGATAAAATATAGGCACAAAAGACAAGTGTGGAAAAAGAGTGAGAATCAGTTGAGAAAAGGAGAACAGATATGAAAAAGATGATAAAGAGAGCATTAAGCCTTTCTATGGCGGCGGTCATGGCGGCGGCAGTGGTGACGGGCTGTGGATCAGACAGCAATACAGGTGCGGCAAAGGATGGGAAGAAGAGCGTAACCCTGACCTTTGGCAGCCACCAGAGCGGCCTTCCGACATCGGGAATCGTCCAGGATTTAGCAAAGGAATTCGAAGCTGAGACCGGAATCAAAATCGACTTCCAGATTTCCCCCGACGCCCAGTGGAGAGACTTAATTAAGGTGAAGCTGGATTCCGGGGAGGCGCCGGATATCATCTGTGTGGATACGCCCATCGGTCTGGCCTCCAGCATTCACATGGACCAGTACAGTGCGGAGCTGACCGGACAGGAGTGGGTGAGCCGCATGGAAGACAGCGCCCGTTCGGCTGTCTCCGTGGATGACAAGGTATACGGCATCACCTTCCCGGGAGCGAAGATGTATTTCTATCTGTATAATAAAGACATATTCAGCCAGCTTGGACTGGAGGCGCCTGCTACATACGAAGAATTCAGGGCGGTCTGCCAGACCATTCAGGATTCCGGAACGACACCAGTCTATGAAGCCACCACAAACGGCTGGCATCAGGTACTTCCCCTGTTTGAGACCGGCGGATTATGGCTGGCCGATGATCCTGAGGTCTACAACAAGTTAAATGCGAATGAAGTGGATTTAGACTCCATTCCCCACTTACTGAACATCATCACAGAATTAGATGAGTGCGCAAAAGCCGGATACTTCGGAGATGACTACTTAAGCAACGCATGGGAGAATGCAAAAGAGGCCATAGCCACGGAGCGGTGCGCCATGACCATTGCCGAGCTGGGATTCCGCGGTGAGATCGAAGCCGATTATCCGGACTTCAAGGCGACAGAGAAGCTGGGGGCGTTCGTTATGCCGTGGGATGACAACAAAGCGGTCGGCGTCAATCCCGCCAGCAATGCCTACTTTATCAACAAGGACAGCAAATACGTGGAAGAGGCAAAACAGTTCTTCGAGTTCCTGGCGAAACCGGAAAACCTTCAGAAGCGTCTCGACGGACAGCCGGAATTAAGTGCGCTCTGCTGGCCGGAGATTAAGAGCAAATACTCCGATGAGGACCAGAAGTTCTTAGATTCCCTCACAAAAGCCAACGTGGTGCAGACTTCTGTGAACTACATCGACAGCCAGTGGATGGATGTTGGAAAAGATTTGGAGGCAATGTATACCGGAGCCATGACGCCCCAGGATGTGCTGGATACGATCATGAGACGGCGTACTGAACAGGCGGAGCTGCAGAAGGACCCGGGCTGGGTAAAATAACGGCAGCGGAAAGGAGGTACGGTTATGAACAGAAACAAATTATATCCCTGGTACTTTGCCAGCGGCGCGGCGATCCTCTTTTTCCTGCTGTGCTTCCTTCCAGGTCTGCTGGGTATCGCATATTCGTTTACAGACTGGAACAATTTCAGTGATGAGATCAATTTTGTCGGCCTTACCAACTATAAAAAGATCTTTCAGGGCAATTCCGAGTACTTAAAATATATCGGCAACACCGTGCTGTTCACGGTTGTTACCACGGTCATGAAGACGGTTGTCGGCCTTGCGCTGGCCCTTCTTCTGACCCAGAAGTTTATCAAATGCAAGAATTTCCAGCGCATGATCATCTTTTCCCCACAGGTCATGTCGTATCTGGTGGTCGGCCTCGTGTTCCGGAGCATGCTCCATCCAACCACCGGCTTCCTAAATAATTTTCTGAGGGGAATCGGGCTTGACGGGCTGGCTAAAAACTGGCTGACCGATTTAAGTCTGGTGTTCCCGACGGTCATGACCGTGGATACCTGGAAGGGCATGGGCTACATCATGGTTGTCGTCATCGCCGGGCTGATGTCCATCTCGCCGGAGTACTACGAGGCGGCCAGCATCGACGGCGCCAATTTTTTCCAGAAGCTGTGGGATATCACGCTGCCCTTATTAAAGCCGGTTCTTGTCAATGTAACGGTTTTAAATGTTACATACGGTCTGCGCGTATTCGATATGATCTATTCCCTGACAAACGGAGGCCCGGGAAACGCTACAGGCGTAATCAATACAGCTGTTTACAAGGAATTCTCCAAGGGAGATTTAGCCATGGGCACCACGCTGTCCAGCGTCCTGTTTTTCTTTGTGCTGGCGCTGCTTTACTTTATCATCAAATCCATGGAAAATAAGGAGGTGGAAGCATGATGGGAAGAACCGGCAGAACCATCGGCCGTGTGGCCGGAAACCTGATCTCGATCGTAATCAGCCTGATCGTCATTATCCCGCTGGTGGTGCTGTTCTTAAATTCCTTTAAGACCTCAGCCGAGGCCAACCGGATGACGCTGTCACTCCCGACGAAATGGGTATTTGAAAACTATGCCACCGTCATCGAACAGGGAAAACTGGTGTCCTCCTTCTTCAACGGACTCCTCTATGCGGCCGGCAGCGTAATCATCGTAGTCGGACTGGTTGCGGCAGCAGCCTTCGTCATATCCAGAAACCAGAAGGGCGTCAACCGTTTTCTATATTACTTTATCATCTCCGGCATCGCCATGCCGATCAACAATGTGGCTTTGATGAAGGTTATGCAGGCGTTTCATCTGGTCAACACCAGAATCGGCATCATTCTCTTATATGCCGCGATCAACATACCGCTGAGCCTGTTTCTGGCCTACGGCTTTGTGGCGACGATTCCGCGTGAGATTGACGAGGCGGCGGTCATCGACGGATGCAAGCCGTGGCAGCTCTTCTTAAAGGTGATTGCGCCGCTGTTGAAACCGATTGTTTCCACGCTGTTTGTGCTGGATTTCATGGCAGTATGGAACGATTTTACCATGCCGCTGTATTACTTAAACAATTCCAGAAAATGGCCCATGACGCTTGCCGTCTATAACTTCTTCGGGGCCTTCCAGAATTCCTGGAACCTGGTGGCGGCGGATATCATGCTGACACTGGCGCCCGTGCTGCTGGTCTTTATTCTGGGGCAGAAATACATAGTGGGCGGTGTGTCGGCCGGATCTGTCAAAGGTTAAAACAGAGCCGTTAAAGACGGCTGAAAAAAATAAGCCTGCAAGGAGGAGGAACGAATGACAATGCAGAAGATCTGGGATCTGATCCGGGAAATGACCCTGGAAGAGAAGATCGGGATGATTCATGGACAGGGGATTTTCCATACGAAAGGCGTGGAGCGCCTCGGAATCCCGCCGCTCTGGATGTCGGACGGCCCCATGGGGGTCAGAAAGGAACTGCAGGACGACAACTGGGCGCCTAAGGGGACGACGGACGATTACGTGTCCTACCTGCCCAGCAATACGGCCATCGCCTGCACCTGGAACCGGGAGCGGGCGGCAGACATGGGATGCGTGCTGGGGCAGGAGGCCAGGGGACGTGGAAAGGACGTGATCCTGGCTCCGGGAATCAATTTGATTCGTTCCCCACTCTGCGGCAGAAATTTTGAGTACATGAGTGAGGATCCCCATCTGATCTCGGAAATGGCAGTTCCGCTTATCCGGGGCATTGAGGAGCAGGATACGGCGGCCTGTGTGAAGCATTTTGCCTTAAACAATCAGGAGACACGCAGGCTCGATGTGGAGGCTGCCGTGGACGAGCGGGCGCTCAGAGAGCTCTATCTCCCCGGCTTCGAGGCCGCGGTGAAAGAGGGAAAGACGAAGACGCTGATGGGAGCCTACAACCGGTTCCGCGGAGAACACTGCTGCCATAACCATTACCTGCTGCAGGACATTCTCCGCGGGGAATGGGGCTTTGACGGCGTGGTCATATCCGATTGGGGAGGCGTCCACGACACGATGCAGGCCGCGGAAAACGGACTGGACATCGAGATGTCGGTGACCAGTGATTTTGATCAGTACTGCATGGCGGATCCGCTGGCGGAAAAGGTCCGATCCGGAGAGGTCCCCGAGGCGCTGCTGGACGAGAAGGTTAAGAATATCCTGGTTCTCATGGACCGGCTCCATATGCTGGACGGCGTCAGAAAGAGAGGCTCCTATAACACGAGGGATCATCAGGAGGCAATCCTCAAATGTGCCGAAGAGGCGATTGTGCTGTTAAAGAATGAAGGCGGGATTCTTCCGCTGAAGCCAGTGAAACGCCTGGCGGTAATCGGGGAAAATGCAGGGAAGATGCATTCCAGCGGCGGCGGCAGCGCGGCGATCAAGGCGCTTTACGAGCTTACACCGCTTATGGGACTGAAGATGGAGCTGGGCGGAGCCGTCAGCGTAGAGTATGCTCCAGGCTACCAGAGCGACGGTGAAAAGTCGGCGGAACAGGAAAACTGGCAGGCGGAGAGCCTGGAGGAACGGGCCTATAAGGCGTCATATAAGGGAGACGGAAGCGATGCGGCGGAGAAACGCCGCAGAGAACTCATAAGGGAAGCCGCAGCCCTGGCAGAATCCTGTGAAAACGCCGTTTTGTTTATCGGGCTGAATCACGAGTTCGATCTGGAGGGATGCGACCGGACGGATATGAAGCTTCCTTACGGACAGGAGGAACTGATCTCCGCTGTCCTGGATGCCAATGAGAATACGGTCATCGCAGTCATAGCAGGTTCTCCGGTGGACATGGAGGTCTTTGCCGACCGGGCGAAGGCCATTGTATACAGCAGCTACAATGGAATGGAAGGCGGCCTGGCCATGGCAGAGGTCCTTCTCGGCAGGGTGAATCCTTCCGGCAGGCTTCCATTTACCATCCCGAAGCGGCTGGAGGACTGCCCGGCCCATTCCATCGGAGAGTTTCCGGGCGGTGATACCGTTGCCTATCGGGAAAGCGTCTACGTTGGCTACCGGTATTACGAGACGGAGCGAAAAGCGGTCCGCTACTGCTTTGGTCACGGATTGTCCTATACGGAGTTTTCCTATGGGGATTTAAAGCTGGAGCGGCGGGAAGACGGCATCTATGGTACTGTGACAGTGAGAAACTGCGGCTCTGCGGCTGGAGCGGAGGTCGTGGAGATTTACGTCGGTGCAGCCGGAAAGACTGTCAAACGGCCGGCCAGGGAGCTTAAGGGATTTGTGAAAGTCCGCCTTCAGCCGGGCGAGGAGCGCGCCGTGGATTTCCGGCTTCCATGGAAAGCATTTTCTTACTACAATGAGGAGAAAATGGCGTTCGAAGTGCCGGAGGATGAGTATTCGGTCTGCGTGGGGCGGTCCGTTGGTGACGTGCGGCTTGTTCAGACCGTTGAAATTAAAGAAAACGATGCATTAGGAGGAAAATGTCGATGAAATTCACAGAAGGTTACTGGTGTACCAAAAAGGAAATCACTCCGCTTTACGCGGCAGAATTCGCAGACAGCCGGATACATGGGGATGAACTCATAATCTATGCGCCGGGAAAGCATATCGCGGGAAGAGGAGACTGCCTGAATCTGGGGATGCTCACCATCTGTCTTTCCAGTCCAATGGAAGATGTGATTAAGGTTTCCGTGAGGCATTTTGAGGGAACCGCTTACCGCGGCCCCTTCGCCGGGATTAAGGAGACCGCCCCCCATGTGACAATCGAGGAAACAGAGGAGGAGATCCGCTATCAGAGCGGCCGCACATCTGCGGTTATCGATAAGAGGCCGAACGGCTGGGGAATCCGTTTCCTCGACGGAGACCGGGAACTGACCAACACCGGATTCCGCAACATGGCCCATATGACCAACCGGGATACGGGAAAAACCTATATGGTGGAGCAGCTGGCCATCGATGTGGACGAGTGCATCTATGGACTTGGTGAGCGGTACACCCCGTTTGTGAAGAACGGCCAGATGGTGGAAATGTGGAATGAGGATGGCGGAACGGCCAGTGAAATCACCTACAAGAATATTCCGTTTTATATTACCAACAAGGGGTATGGCGTGCTTTTGGATCATGAGGGGGATGCCGCCTATGAGATTGCCAGCGAAAAGGTGGAACGCCTGCAGTTTTCCGTGGAAGGGGAACGGCTCGATTACTACGTGATTAACGGTTCCACCCCGAAAGGAACCATATCCAAATATACGGAGCTGACCGGCAAACCGGCGCTGCCTCCGGCCTGGTCCTTTGGCCTTTGGCTTACCACCTCCTTTACGACCAATTACGATGAGGAGACGACCTCCGGCTTTATCCAGGGCATGGCGGACCGGGATATACCGCTGCACGTGTTCCATTTTGACTGCTATTGGATGGAAGCGTATGAATGGTGTAATTTTACGTGGGATCCCAGGACATTTCCGGATCCGGCCGGTATGCTGAAACGGTATCACGACCGGGGATTAAAGATCTGTGTGTGGATCAATCCGTATATCGGACAGAAATCTCCGCTGTTCCATGAGGGCATGGAGCACGGCTACTTAATCAGAAAGACGAACGGGGATGTATGGCAGACCGATATGTGGCAGGCCGGTATGGGACTGGTGGATTTCACCAATCCGGACGCGGCCGCCTGGTATCAGGGCAAGTTAAAGACGCTGCTGGATATGGGCGTAGACTGCTTTAAGACGGATTTCGGTGAGAGAGTCCCGGTGAAGGATATCGCTTATTTTGACGGTTCCGATCCGGTTAAGATGCACAATTACTATACGTTTCTCTATAATCAGACCGTATTCCAGCTTCTGGAACAGGAGAGAGGAACAGGGGAAGCCGTGCTGTTCGCCCGTTCTGCGACCGTGGGAGGACAGCAGTTCCCGGCTCACTGGGGCGGTGACTGTTCGGCGACCTATCCGTCCATGGCGGAAACCATCCGGAGCGGCCTCTCTCTGGCCTGTGCGGGCTTCGGCTTCTGGAGCCATGATATCAGCGGTTTTGAAAATACGGCGCCGGCCGATATCTACAAGAGATGGTGCCAGTTTGGCCTTTTAAGCTCCCACAGCCGTCTCCATGGCTCTTCCTCCTACCGCGTGCCGTGGCTGTTCGACGATGAAGCCTGCGACGTGCTTCGGAAGTTTGTAAAGCTGAAATGTGCGCTGATGCCGTATCTCTACCGTCAGGCGGTAAAAGCCCATGAAGAGGGAATCCCGATGATGCGCCCGATGTTCGTGGAATTTCCGGAGGACCGGGCCTGCGAGCCGCTGGATAAGCAGTATATGCTGGGTGATTCCCTGCTGGTGGCCCCGGTATTCAAGGAATCCGGCGAGGTGGAATACTACTTACCGGAGGGAACCTGGGTGAACTTGCTTACCGGAAAGACCGTCGCGGGAGGCAGATGGCAGAAGGAGACACACGATTACTTCTCCCTGCCGCTCATGGTGCGCCCCGGCAGCATTGTGGCGGTCGGACAGGAGAGCAGCAGACCGGATTACGCGTTTGCGGAGGGAGTCAGATTCCTTCTGTATCTCCCGGAGGATGGAATGACCGCGGAGACCGGCGTAACGGACTTAGAAGGCCACGTGGTGATGACCGCAGCGGCCAGCCGGGCAGATGGAACGATTACGCTTCGGGTGGAAAGAACCGCGGCTGCTGCTTCCGAGGGCGGTTCGGCGGACGTTTCAGCAGACGTTTCAGCAGACGTTTCAGCAGACGTTTCAGCAGACGTTCCAGCAGACGTTTCAGCAGGCTTTACGTTTGAGGTTCTGGGAGACGAAAGGGTGGAAGTGGTAGTTGCATAATGCGTTTACTCTTTTCAGACTATCAACGTTTCTTCAGCCGGAACTGCTCGACCAGTCCGTTTAAAAGGTTCGCCTGGTCGGACAGCTCTTCGCTGGCCGCGGCACACTCCTCGGCGGTTGCGGAGTTGCTCTGGATTACGGCGGTAATCTGATCGATTCCCATGGTGATCTGTGAGGTGGCCTCCGCCTGCTTTAAGGAGGCTTTGGAGATGAGGTCCACGGTCTCGGCTGCCTCCACGGCACCGTTTACGGCTTCCATCATGGCGGCGGCTGTCTCGGAGGCAATCGCCGCGCCGTTTTTTACCGCCTTCATGGAGCTCTCGATGAGAGCGGAGGTATTTTTGGAAGCGTCTGCCGTATCCCCGGCAAGGTTTCTGACCTCATTTGCAATGACAGTGAAGCCCTTTCCGGCAACACCGGCTCTGGCCGCCTCCACGGAGGCGTTAAGTGCCAGAATATTCGTCTGGAGCGCAATGGATTCAATGGTTTCAATGATGTTGCCGATCTCTCGGGAGCTGCTGCTGATTTCGTCCATGGCGGCGATCATGCGCTGCATCTGCAGATTGCTGGCGTACATCTGATCGCCGACCCTGCGGGCTTTCTCACTGGCCTGCTCCGCGTTGGAGGCATTGCCCCGGATCTGTCCGGAGATGTCTCCGACAAATGCAGCCAGCCCTTCGATGGAACCCGCCTGTTCGGAGGTGCCCTGAGAGAGGGACTGGGCGCCGGTGGCTACCTGTTCCGCACCGCTCGCTACCTGATCGGAGGCACGGTTGATCTGTCCGATAATTCCATTTAGTGACCCGGAAATATGTTCCAGGGCCTCTTTGATCTTCCTGAATTCACCGGCGTAGTCGTAGGTCAGTTCAAACGCCAGGTCACCGTCTGCAATCTGGTTGAGCACGGCAGAGATTTCCTTAATATAATTCACATAATCCTTAAGCCGTGTTACTGTCTTGTTAAAATTTACGGCCAGGGAGCCCAATTCATCTTTCGAGTCATACGTGATCACTTCATTTAAGTTGCCGTCCGCGATTCGGGCGGCGGCGTTGTCGAGTTCGTTGACAGGGGTAAGGATGGCTTTCACTGTGGCAAGGGATAACAGAAATCCCGCGGCGATCAGGAGTACAATGATCGAGATCAGAAGCATCCACGCTCTGGAATAGAGAAGCGTGCTTTCGTGGCTTGCAGTCTGGGCGTTTGTCTTGCTGTATTCGACCAGCTCCTCGAAAATCTCGGTGGCTTCGTCAAACAGCTTCTGGGAATCGGCCCGTGCGATCACCATGGCCTGCTCCATCTCGCCGCTGCGGCTTAGTTCGACTACGGTGTTGTGCAGCTGCAGGTAATCGGCCCAGGCCAGTCTGGCGGAGGCGAGCATCTGCTTTTCCTCATCGCTGCTGCCAAGCTGATCGTATTCGGCAAATTTGGCGTCGATTTCAAGAAGAAGGTCTGCCATCTGTTCTTCCCGCAATGCCATGATATCCGGCTCCCAGGCGATGATGTGTCCATATTCCCTGATGCGGAAATTGGAGGTGAGTGTGTCCAGTTCTTCTGCCGTGACAACGGAAGGCAGCCAGTCATCGTTGATAGCCGTGTTGCGCTCATTCATCCGATACATGAACACGAGGGAGACTACGCCGAGTGCGGTCAGACCCAACAACAAAAAGGTCGTTTGCATAAGCAGTTTTGTTTTGATACGCAGATTTTTCATTTGTAACCCCTTTACCCCTTAAAATGTAATTCAATTTATATGAAAAATATCAAAAGTTCCGATAATATAAGAATAGCATTAAAAATAGAAAATACAACTAAAATATTGAGCAAATTTAAAACAAAAAAAATAAAAAGAAGTAAAAAAAAGTGCTTGACTATCGGACAGACATCGTGTATACTACATCTTGCTGTGTTAATGGGCTATCGCCAAATGGTAAGGCAACGGACTCTGACTCCGTCATTTCAAGGTTCGAATCCTTGTAGCCCAGTCTTGATAAAACCCGCAGGAAAGTTCCTGCGGGTTTTGCAGTATTTTGTGAGAATAGCGTCTTATAAATTGCAGAAACTTGAAAAGAAGCAGGAATCCATAAGGAACTGCTTCTTTTTCTGCAGTAGAATCGCTCCTTCTTCTGGACAAGACAGGCAAAATGCTTTATAATGTTACTTAATTTTGATGAGAGGTGCAGCATGTACACATTTGGCAGCAGGATACGGTACAGTGAGACGGATGAATACGGTAAACTGACTCTTACAGGTATCATGAATTACTTACAGGACTGTTCGACGTTTCAGTCGGAAGACATCGGGCTGGGAATTTCCTATCTGACGGAACACCATCAGGCGTGGTGGCTTTCTTCCTGGCAGATCGTGATCGACCGGTACCCTGCGCTGGGAGAAGAAGTGGTCATCGGTACATGGCCCTATGATTTCAAGGGCTTTTACGGATACCGTAATTTTACTATCTGTGATCCGGCCGGGAATTACCTGGTGAGAGCCAATTCCGTATGGTTTCTGTTTGACACGGAGCTGGGGCGGCCTGTGAAGGTGAAGGAAGAGAATATCCGGGGATACGGCCGAGGCGACGAGAAGCGCCTGGAGATGGAGTATGCACCGCGAAAGATTACCGTGCCCGCTGAATATGAGGAAGCGGAGTGCGTGACGATCGCAAAACACCACATCGATACGAATCATCATGTGAACAATGCCCAGTATGTGGAGATAGCCAGGGAGGTGCTGCCGTCTGAAATCGAGGTGGGAGAACTCCGGGTGGAATATAAGAAAGCAGCCGTCTGCGGCGATGTGGTTTATCCGCATGTCAGCCGGACGGATGAAGGATACACGGTTTCTCTCTGTGACGAGCAGGGAGCCGCTTATGCAGTGATATGGCTGCGGGGAAAAACGAGAGAGGATGTAAGATGATAGAACTGGGAAAAGTGCAGACCCTGACGGTACAGAGGGTCAAGGAGTTCGGTGTATATGTGGGAGAGGGCGTGGCTTCAGAAGCTTCCGTGCTGCTTCCGAAGAAACAGGTTCCGGAAGGAGCGAAGCCGGGCGATGAAATCAGCGTATTTATTTATAAAGACTCGGAGGACCGTCTGATTGCGACCACGGGAATCCCGAAGCTTTCAGTGGGAGAGACCGCGATGCTTCCGGTAAAGGAAGTGGCCAAGATCGGAGCGTTTCTCGATATGGGACTGGAGAAGGATTTGCTTCTGCCGTTCCGGGAACAGACACATAAGGTACGCCAGGGAGAATCGGTTCTGGTGGCGCTGTACGTGGATAAGAGCCAGAGGCTGGCGGCCACCATGCGGGTTTACGCTTACATGAGCAGTGAGTCGCCTTATAAGAAGGACGATCAGGTGACTGGAACGATCTACGAGATCAATGAGACTCTGGGTGCGTTTGTGGCAGTCGACAATAAGTACTATGGACTGATTCCGAAGAAGGAGCTCTTTGACGATTACCATGAGGGAGACACGGTTTCGGCCCGGGTCACCAAGGTGCGGGAAGACGGCAAGCTGGATTTAAGCCCGAGACAGAAGGCGTACTTACAGATGGACGACGATTCGGCGCGGGTGCTGGAAGTGATCGGAGACCAGTTCAGCGGAGTGCTTCCATTTACGGATAAAGCGGCGCCGGAAGTAATCAAGCGCGAGTTTCAGATGAGCAAGAACGCGTTTAAACGCGCGGTAGGCCATCTTTTAAAAGATGGAAAAGTAAAGATTACCGAGAAAACCATAGAGATATTGAAATAGAGTGGAAAGGAATAACAGGAGGATTGTTTTGGACTCGATAGACTATTATAATAAGTATGCGGCAAAGGTGTTCGAAGAGACAGTGGATCAGGATATGTCGGAGATAAGAACGGAGTTTTTAAATCTGCTGGAGGAAGGGGATACGATCCTTGACCTCGGATGCGGTTCCGGAAGGGACAGCCTGATTTTCTACGAACTGGGATACGATGTGACAGCCATGGACGCATCAGAGGAGATGTGCAAACTGGCCGAGATTCACACAGGGCTGGAAGTACTCAACATGACGTTTGAGGAGATGGATTTCGACAGCGTGTTTGACGGAATCTGGGCCTGCGCTTCCCTGCTTCACGTTCCGGAAAAGGAACTGTCTGCCATTCTTAAAAAGATAGCAAGGGCCTTGAAAGACAGCGGAATTCTTTATATGTCCTTTAAGCTGGGAGACTTTGAGGGCTTCCGGGGAGAGCGGTATTTCTGTGATTACACAGAGGATGCCATGGAGGAAGTACTGAAAGACAACGACCGGTTTGACGTGGTAAAGATCTGGGAAACCGAGGATGTCCGTTCTGGTCATTCTGACACACGGTGGCTGAATGTCCTGGTCAGAAAACAGTAAATCTTACGAAAATATGAACAAGACAGCGCGAAGAAATTCGGCGCTGTTTTGTCGTTTCCGCCCAAATCCGGTCTGGAGATGCCGCAGGTTAGAGATATTAGACAGAAATGCCCAGCCGGATCTTTCTATATTTTGGCGTTTCAGTCATTTTTTTTATTGAATATACAAATTAGCCAAAAGGCAGATTTGGATTTTGGTTAAATGCCATATGGTAAAGATAAGACCATTCATGTATGATAAGGTCAGGAAATGAAAAGGACGGCAGCACAAGGGGCTGCGGGGTCCGAGGAGAAAAACAAACACATATTTTTATTTAAAATTAGGAGGATTAAGCGATGGCTAGTTTATCATTGAAGAACATCACAAAGAAATATCCGAACGGATTCGAAGCTGTAAAGGATTTCAATCTGGAGATTGCAGACAGAGAGTTTGTCATCTTCGTAGGACCTTCCGGCTGTGGTAAGTCCACAACCCTTCGTATGATCGCTGGTCTGGAAGACATTTCTTCCGGTGAACTTTACATCGATGGCAAATTAATGAACGACGTTGAGCCGAAGGACAGAGATATCGCAATGGTATTCCAGAACTACGCTCTGTATCCACATATGACCGTTTACGATAACATGGCATTCGGTCTGAAACTGAGAAAGACACCAAAGGACGAGATCGACAAGCTGGTTCATGAAGCAGCAAGAATCCTTGACCTTGAGCATTTATTAGACAGAAAGCCGAAGGCATTATCCGGTGGACAGAGACAGCGAGTTGCTATGGGACGTGCTATCGTACGTAATCCTAAAGTCTTCTTAATGGACGAACCGTTATCCAACCTGGATGCAAAGCTGAGAGGCCAGATGCGTATTGAGATCTCCAAATTACATCAGAGACTGCAGGCAACCATCATCTACGTTACACATGACCAGACAGAGGCTATGACACTTGGTACCAGAATCGTAGTTATGAAGGACGGCGTTGTTCAGCAGGTTGATTCTCCTCAGAACTTATACGACAAGCCAGGCAACAAGTTCGTTGCTGGATTTATCGGAGCTCCTCAGATGAACTTAATCGAAGCAACCGTTGCAAAGAACGGAAGCGACGTTACTCTTACATTCGGCGGACACACCATTGCACTTCCGGAAGGAAAAGCGAAGAAGTTAGAGGGCGCTGGATATGTTGGCAAGACTGTTGTTTTAGGTATCCGTCCGGAAGATTTACATGACGAGGAAGCTTTCCTTGCATCTTCTCCGAACAGCATTATCGATGCAACCATCAGAGTTTACGAGCTTTTAGGTGCTGAAGTTTACTTATACTTCGATGTTGACGATGCAAACTTTACCGCAAGAGTGAATCCTCGTACAACAGCAAGACCTGGCGATACAGTGAAGCTTGCTCTTGACTTAACAAAGATCCATGTATTCGATAAGGACACAGAACTGGTAGTCTTAAACTAAATTTTATGAAAATTTAAGCAGGCGAGTGCTATACTCGCTTGCTTTTTTTTAGTTTTTGCTTTAATATAGAATAAGGGAAAATTTACGATAAGGAGAGTGTGCCATGATTTCGAATCAAATACTTCAAACGACAATTGAAGGATTAAAAGGAATTACGAGAATTGATTTATGCATTTGTGATACGGAAGGAAAGGTATTGGCAACAACATTTCCTGACGCAGAAGACTATGAGAGTTCTATCCTGGCATTTGTGGATTCTCCGGCTGACAGCCAGGTAATTCAGGGATACCAGTTTTTCAAGGTTTTTGATGAGCACCAGTTAGAATATATTCTTCTTGCCAAGGGAGGCAGTGACGACGTATATATGGTTGGCAAACTTGCCGCCTTCCAGATTCAGAGTCTTCTGGTTGCTTATAAGGAGCGTTTTGATAAGGATAACTTCATTAAGAATCTGCTTCTGGACAACCTGCTTCTGGTGGATATCTACAACCGCGCCAAGAAGCTTCATATTGAGACGAACATCAAGCGTGTCGTATTTATCATTGAGACACAGCACGAGAAGGATGTCAACGCATTAGAGACAGTCCGCAACTTATTTGCTGCCAAGACGAAGGATTTCGTTACTGCGGTAGATGAGAAGAACATCATCCTGGTCAAGGAAGTCCGGGACGGTGAGACGTATGAGGAACTGGAGAAGACGGCAAACACCATTCTGGACATGCTGAACACAGAAGCCATGACCCAGGTTCATGTGGCCTTCGGTACGATCGTCGGAGAAATCAAGGAAGTATCCAGATCCTACAAGGAAGCCAAGATGGCGATGGATGTAGGTAAGATCTTCTACAGCAACAAGAATGTAGTCGCATACAGCAAACTGGGAATTGGACGACTGATCTATCAGCTTCCGCTTCCGTTATGCCGTATGTTCATCAAAGAAATCTTCGACGGCAAATCCCCTGACGAGTTCGACGAAGAGACACTCACCACGATCAACAAGTTTTTCGAGAACAGCTTAAACGTATCCGAGACATCGAGACAGTTATACATTCACAGAAATACGCTTGTATACAGGCTGGATAAGTTACAGAAGAGCACAGGGCTTGATTTGAGAGTATTTGAGGATGCAATTACGTTTAAGATAGCCTTAATGGTTGTCAAGTACATGAAGTACATGGAGAACCAGGACTATTAGTGATGCATGAGCAGTGCGAAAAGAGACAGTAAGAAATCAGCGTTGTGCTGGCACAAAAGCGGATTTCCTGCTGGCTCTTTTCATAGGGCAAAGCCCGGAAACCGAGACAGCGTGCCCCGCTTCATCGGGTATGAAGCGAAGCGGAATCGAGGTTTGCACTGCGGGGGAGTGGGTCGCGACAAAGGAAATTAAAAGACTTCAGAGGATAAAGATGATCGAACTGTGGAATGTAAATAAAACATACGAAACCGGAAACAAGGCTCTGCGTAACATCAACATCACAGTTGAGGACGGGGAGTTCGTTTTCATCATCGGCCGGAGCGGCTCTGGAAAATCTACGCTTTTAAAGCTTCTTTTAAAAGAGGTGGAACCGACGTCCGGCAAGATTATTGTTAACGATATGAACCTAGGGAAGATGCCCAGGCGCTACATTCCAAAATACCGCAGGAGGCTGGGCATGATATTCCAGGACTTCCGGCTGTTAAAGGACCGCAATGTCTATGAGAATGTGGCATTTGCGCAGCGTGTCATCGGCGCTTCCGCAAGGAGCATCAGAGAATCGGTTCCAACCATGCTGACCATGGTGGGACTCTCATCGAAATACAAATTTTATCCGCAGCAGCTGTCAGGAGGCGAACAGCAGCGAGTTGCGATTGCAAGGGCACTGATTAACCGCCCGGAGATACTTTTAGCCGACGAGCCTACGGGCAATTTAGATGGCCACAACTCTATGGAGATCATGAAGCTGTTAGATGAGATCAACAAAAGAGGGACCACGGTAATCGTAGTTACCCACAGCCATGAAATCGTAGACCGCATGAAGAGGCGGGTTATCACCATGGATCGTGGAACCATCGTAAGCGACGAGAAAAAGGGCGGATATACACATGAGGATTAGTACATTTTGGTATTGCCTGAAACAGGGCGTAAATAATATATGCAGAAATATTCTGTTTTCGCTTGCTTCGATCGCGACGATTTCTGCGTGTATTTTTTTGTTTTGCCTGTTCTTTTCCATCGTAGTCAATGTGCAGTATGTGGTTAAGAATACGGAAAGCACGGTGGGAATCACCGTATTTTTTAATGAAGGTACAACGGATGAGACAATTGCCCAGTTCGGCGAGACTTTGAAAGCAAGACCGGAAGTAAAAGAGATCAAGTTCAAGTCGGCCGAGGAAGCATGGGAAGAGATAAAAGGTGATTATTTCGGAGAGGATAAGATGGATTTGGCGGAAGGCTTCCGTGACGACAATCCGCTTGCCAACTCTGCTTCTTACGATATTTTCCTGAATGATCTGGAAAATCAGGAGGAATTTGTTACCTGGCTGAAGAGTCAGGACATTATCAGAAGGGTGAACTATTCCAGCACCGCGGCGGAAGGAATTACCAGCATCAATAAGGTAATTGGTGTTCTGTCCGTGATGATTATCGGTGTTCTCCTGGCGGTTGCCATTTTCCTGATCAGCAATACGATCTCGGTTGCGGCTGCATTCCGGAAGCATGAGAACGAAATTATGAAATTAATCGGAGCCACGAACTATATGATTCGTGCGCCGTTTGTAGTAGAAGGGGTGCTTTTGGGAATCTTTGGAGCTTTGATTCCCCTCGTTGCCATCTATTATCTTTACCGGAACGCGGTGGGATATGTGGTGGAGAAGTTCAGCATCCTGTCCGGCCTGTTCCAGTTTCTGCCGGTTGAGCAGATATTCCCGTATATGGCGGGAACCGCGCTGGCGCTGGGCGTCGGAATCGGATTTTTTGTAAGTTTCTTTACAATTCGTAAACATTTAAAGGTATAAGGGGAACTGCATATGAAATACAGAAAACGGATAGAGGCGGCCGTCATGACCGCAGTCCTTACCGTATCCTGTATATTTCCTTCCTATGGTACAAAGACTGATGTAGATGCGGCCAGAGAAAGCAAGTCAAATCTGGAAAACGAAAAGAAAGAAATAGAGAAGACGATTGAAAAACTGGAAGTGTTGAAATCTGACACCGCATCTTATGTAAATCAATTGGATGCGGAACTGAATTCCTTAAACAAGCAGGTAACCGCCCTTAATTCCCGCGTTGCGGCGAAGGAAGCGGAGATCGAGGAGGCGGAGGCAGAGCTGGCCGCCTCGAAGGAAGATGAGAGACGTCAGTATGAAAGCATGAAGCTTAGAATCCAATATATGTATGAAAAGGGTGAGACCAGTTATTTAGACTTGTTGTTTAAGTCGGCCGATCTCACCCAGCTTTTTAATCGTGCGGAATATATCAGTCAGATTGCGGCATATGATAGAAAAATGCTGGATCAGTATGAAGCGGCCAGTGAAGAGGTGGCTGCCAGAGAGGCAGACCTAAAGGCAGAACACGAGGAGCTGGTAACGCTTAAGACTAATACGGAAGAAAAGCAGAAGGACGCTGAGCGTCTGATGAATGAAAAGACAGCGGAACTGAAATCCTATAACAGTAAGATCGCAGCCAGCGAGGGAAGTCTCTCGGATTTGGAAAAAGACATCGCTGCGCAGGAAGATAAAATTAAGGCTATTGAGGCTGAACTCAAACGAAAAGAAGAGGAAGCGAAGAAGGCCGCATTAGAGGCAGGGCAGAAGTATAATACCGTTAGTATTGGGAATATTAACTTCATATGGCCATGTCCGGCCAGCAGCAGGATCACCTCCTCGTTTGGAGACCGGGAATCTCCGACGGAAGGCGCGTCGTCCAGCCATCAGGGCATCGATATCGGCGCATCCACGGGCAGCAGCATTCTGGCGGCGGCTTCAGGTACCGTAACCATATCTACATACAGTTATTCTGCCGGCAACTATATCATGATCAATCATGGAGGAGGTGTCTCCACCGTTTATATGCACTGTTCGGAACTTCTCGTTTCTGCAGGGCAGGAGGTGACACAGGGGCAGGTAATTGCTAAGGTGGGCTCTACAGGTTATTCTACCGGCCCCCACCTTCATTTTGGCATCCGGGTGAATGGAAGTTACGTTAATCCCATAAACTATGTAAGTCCATAACCCGAAAGACAAGGAGAATAACATTGGAAAACAAAAATAAATTTTGGAAAGGCGCCCTGGTCGGCGCACTTCTGACAGCATTTGCAGGACTGATCATCGTGGGCATGTCCCTCGGAATATTTCTGATTGGGAGAACCGCGATCGACGGGCCACAGCAGGCGGCCGAATCGAATCAGGCAGAAAACCAGGATGGTTCGCTGGATTTAAACCGGATCACGAAGAAGATCACTACGCTTCAACAGATTATAGATAAATATTATCTTTTCGATGAAGATGCCACGAAGGTGGAAGACTGGATCTACAAGGGCATGATGTATGGCTTAAACGATCCGTATACGACGTATTACACCGCTGAGGAGTACCAGAAGTTAAGCGAGGATACGGAAGGCGAGTATCATGGAATCGGTGTCATGATCAGCCAGAACAGAAGCACCGGAATTATTACAGTGATCAAGGTATTTAAGGATACTCCGGCGGCGGAAGCAGGCATGAGGCCGGGCGATGTTCTCTATAAGGTAGGCGACATGGAAGTTACCGGAATGGATATGGATATTCTGGTAAAGGATTATATCAAGGGAAAAGACGGCTCCGAAGTGGCTCTTACTGTCTTCCGGCAGGATGAGGGCGAATACGTCGATTTGAAGATGGAACGCCGCAATGTCACAGTACAGACGGTGGAATACCAGATGCTGGAAGACCATGTAGGGTATATTGCGGTGAGCCAGTTCGATGTAGTGACAGCCGATCAGTTTAAGGCCGCGGTCGATGATCTGGAGAAACAGGGCATGAAGAAGCTCCTGGTTGATTTAAGGAACAACCCGGGCGGCGTTTTGGATACGGTGGTGGATATGCTGGATTATATCCTTCCGGATGATTTAATTATCGAGGGTGATAAGGATCTGGTGCGTACCAACACGGAAGCGACGCTGCTTGTGTATATGGCCGACAAGAATGGCAAGGGAGGGCAGGAATACGCCTCCGACGGCCATTCTCTCGATATTCCGCTGGCTGTTCTGGTCAATGGAGAGTCCGCCAGCGCTTCCGAGGTATTTACGGGAGCCATGAAGGATTACGGCAGGGCGACAGTTGTGGGAACAAAGACATTTGGCAAGGGAATCGTGCAGAATCTGATTCCTCTGGACAATGGAACTGCCATCAAGATGACTACGGCTCACTACTATACACCGTCAGGCTTCGATTTACACGGTAAGGGAATTGAACCGGACGTGGAAGTGGAGCTGAAAGAAGAGTTAAAGAATCAGATTACGGTGGATGTGAAGGAAGATAACCAGATTCAGGCGGCTCTGAAGGCGCTGGATAAATAACTGTTTCGAAATATAAGAAAACAAAGAAAAAAGGATTAGAATCGAAGGCATGAAAGCCCCGGATTCTGATCCTTTTTTCATTAACTTCATATTAAGTAACGGAACAGCTGGAAGAGACGGGAGGTAACGGCAAAGATCCATTTCTTTTTCGGAGGGACCGGAATCACCGGAACGTCCGGGTCCGGGACATAGGTGCCGTCTGCCTGTACCACCAGGGAATCGGCTTCCAGATCGTCGATGCAGGCCTTAAGCTGTCGGTTGAACGCTTCTCCGTCGATGACCAGCATGGTCTCTGTATCCACATAGGTGCTTCTCATATCCAGGTTATAGGACCCCACGATAGAGAGACGGTCGTCCACCAGGATCGATTTTCCGTGGGAAGAGTGATCTCCGAAATATTCACGGAGTGAGACTCCTGTATCCAGTATTTTTCCGCGGTTTCTTGTGTAATCGGAGGAGGCCATAAAATTGTCGCCTACGGAAGTCGCATTCAAAAGCATGGTGACCTCCGGTACGGAATCGGTGATTTCCTTCATTCCTTCATACATGTCTTTGCTGAAGACAGCGTATGGAGTGTGGATATAAGCCTGTTTCTCTGCGTGTGCCATCAGGTACTGGACCTGGTACCAGACCCAGGGCTCCTTGGCAAGAATGTGGGTGGGATTGGAGATCAGGGTGGCCTTGTTGATTGCCACGGTCTCCGGTCCGTAGTCGTGACCGGCCAGAACCAGCTCCGGCATGGCTTCTTTCAGGGTTTGGTAATACTCGGCCAGCTCCGCCCTTGCAGCAGGCAGTTTCTTCTTCATGGACGCAGAGGGGGCGTTAAACACGGTTTTGCAGTACCTGGACTGCCACATCGCCTCGAAATATTCGTCTGCTTCCGACAGAACGCTGGAGGACCATGCCTCCTCCTGGCCATGCTTCGTGTTATAGATCATCACGTCACGGTCATAGCTTAGATTGCGCAGGTTATATTCTCCAAGGAAGTAATCAAAGGTGTTGCGGCCGCCCAGCAGCAGGAGCTTATCGTCAATAAGCAGATATTTGTCATGCATGCGTCCGTTGATGGTCCACGGCTTCAGCGGGTTGGGAATATTATAAAATTTTATCTCAATGTTCGGATTGGTCCCTGCCGCGTAGAAGATCGGGTTTCCCTGCATATGAAGGGTTCCGTACAATCCGTCCACCAGAATCTGGACCTTTACGCCACGGTCCGCGGCCTCCAGCAGGGAAGAGAAGATATCCCGGCAGCTGGAGCCGTCCCGGATATCGAAGGTGGAGAGCACGATGCGTTTCTCCGCCTGATGGATCATTAAAACGCGGCTTTCCAGGGCATCCATGCTGGTCTCTACGACGCGGGCCCTGTCAACACTTTCTGTCTCTGAATAAAAAGAGGCTGGTTCAAAATTATTTTTAAATTCTTCTCCCGTTTTCTTTGTATGTACGAAGGGAAGCAGGGCCCCTGCCGCCAGGTAAAGCAGATAGAGCAGCAGAGCCCATCTCAGGATGACGAAAATACGCCGTTTCATAACACATCAATCCTTTTTTAAACATGCCCTGGTACTACACTCCGTAGTATCGTTAGATGCAGTTATTTGTTTTTGCAGTTTTGAAGGGCTGCGACGAAGGCGTGACAGGCGTCTTCTCTCGTGGCCCAGGAAGTGACGAGACGAATCGCACTGGATCCGTTGGTGCCGCGTTCCTGAATGGAAAAGAGAAAATCCGCGCTTAAGGCTTCGATGACCGCATCCGGAAGGATGGGGAACAGCTGGTTTGTCATGGATTCCGAGAAAAAGGCGTAACCGCACTGTTCAATCCCTTTTCTTAAGATGGATGCCATATCGTTGGAATGTGCCGCCATATCGTAGAATAAATGGTTCTGGAACAGCTCTTCGAACTGAATTCCCAGAAGCCAGCCTTTCGCCATCATGGCGCCGCGCTGTTTGATCATGAAGCGGTAATCCTGCTTTAATTCGTCTCTGCAGATGATGAGCGCCTCACCGAACAGTGCGCCGGCCTTGGTGCCGCCTATGTAAAATACATCCACCAGCTCCGCAATATCGCGTAGGGTCAGATCATTGACCGGGCTGGTCAGTGCCGCTCCCATGCGGGCTCCATCCAGGAAAAGATAGAGATCATTCTGGCGGCAGATATGGTGCAGGGCCTCTAAATCGGCTTTTGAATACTGGGTCCCGATCTCCGTGGAGTTGGAGATATAGACCATCTTAGGCTGAACCATGTGCTCATCGGTATGCGTATCCAGCGCCTTTAAAACGTCTGCCGGGGTTAATTTGCCATCCTTAGACGGCATGGCCAGAACTTTATGGCCGGTAGCCTCGATGGCTCCTGTTTCGTGAACATTGATATGGCCCTTGTCTGTGGCGATAACAGCCTGCCACGGGCGAAGCGCGGCGGCGATGGTAATTAAGTTCGTCTGGGTTCCGCCGGTGATAAAATGGACATCCGCATCGTTTCGTCCAATCTCTTCTTTTATTAAGCGGCGCGCATTTTCGCAGTGAATATCGAGTCCGTATCCGCCGTTCTGTGCTAAGTTGCAGTTCATCATCGCTTCCAGGATCTTTGGATGAGCGCCTTCACTGTAATCGTTGTTAAAACTGTACATAAACAGTCCTCCCTGTATCTGATAGTCTGAGACTAATCATATACCAAATGAGGGGGAATTGCAAGGTGGGAGAGGAAAAGCGGAGGGGGGCTTAAAAGGTGGACGCGATCGTAGCGTTTGGGGAAGGAAGTATGGGGCTTGATGAACTCCTTAACTGCCGAACCGGCATCAGGGCAGCACTACATCCATCAAATTATTCACAAATTGAGTACATATTATGTTGAATTTTTCTGCTCTCCATATTATTATTTTAGTAAGGTACATGATAAATGAGACAAGACAAAATGATAGTGGCAGTCATAGTCTGGTAACGTTAGAAGGATATATGGCGGCCCAACAGGCGCTATTGTACGTTTTATATATGAAAGATAAGGAGTTTATTAGAGACATGAGAAAAGAATACATTAATATGAATGTATTCGATGCACTGCAGAAGAGATTTGCGTTTTTATTTCAGGAATTTAAAAATATTTATATCTCATTCAGCGGCGGCAAGGATAGTGGTGTTCTTTTGAATTTGCTGCTGGATTACCGGAATAAGTATGCTTCAGATCGCGTGATTGGCGTATTTCATCAGGATTTTGAGGCGCAGTATACCGTGACTACGGACTATATTACCCGCACTTTTAAGCGACTGGAAAACGAATCTGGCATAGACCTTTATTGGGTCTGCCTTCCTATGGCTACCAGGACAGCACTGAGTAGTTATGAGATGTATTGGTATCCCTGGGATGAAACCAAACAGGATATATGGGTGCGTCCGATACCGGAGTATCCCTATGTCATTAATTTGGCGAAGCCTTTTACCCACTATCGTTACCGGATGCATCAGGAAGATTTGGCAAAGCAGTTTGGCCGGTTTTACAAGGAGGAGCATGGGAATGGCAGTACGGTCTGCCTGCTTGGTCTGCGGGCGGATGAATCTTTACAGCGGTACAGCGGTTTTGTCAATAAGAAATACGGATATCAAAACGAGTGCTGGATTTCCAGGCAGTTCAAAGACGTATGGTGTGCTTCACCCTTATACGACTGGTCAAATTCTGACGTATGGTGCGCTAATTATCGCTTCAATTATGATTACAATAATTTATATGATCTGTATTATAAGGCAGGATTAAAAATAGACCAAATGCGGGTAGCATCGCCTTTTAACGACTACTCCAAAGATGCTTTGAATCTATACCGCGTCATCGACCCGGAAATATGGGCGAAACTGGTGGGGCGGGTGCGCGGAGCAAATTTTGGTGCGATTTATGGAAAGACAAAAGCGATGGGGTATCGCAGTATTACGTTACCGGAAGATCATACATGGAAATCTTATACTCATTTTCTGCTGGATACATTGCCTGCCCGACTGCGGAATAATTATGTGAAAAAGTTTAATACTTCCATCCATTTCTGGCATGAGACCGGAGGTGGATTACCGGAGGAAACAATCCTTGAGCTTCTGGAAAAGGGATACCACATTCGGAGAAATGGTATCTCTAACTATACAATTAACAAAAATTCCCGTATTATTTTTCTTGGACCGATTCCCGATCATACCGATGATATCAAAAGCACGAAAGATATACCAAGCTGGAAACGAATGTGTTACTGTATTTTGAAAAATGACCATACCTGTCGATTTATGGGATTTGGGCTTACGAGGCAGGAACAAAAACGTGTGGATATTATTAAATACAAGTACGGAGGGATGATAAATGGTAAATAGGGAATTCAGAAGCCCAGTATACAGCATCATTGCGGTACCATTTGAAAAGATTGTACCCAATACCTATAACCCGAACAACGTGGCTCCGCCGGAAATGCAGCTGCTGTACAACAGCATCAGGTTGGACGGTTATACTATGCCGATCGTCTGTTATTATGTAAAAAGCAATGATAAATATGTGATTGTAGATGGTTTTCATCGTTGGCGGGTAATGCGGGATTACCCGGATATTTATGAGCGTGAGAAGGGGATGATGCCGGTTTCGATAATCGATAAACCGCTGTCCGACCGTATGGCCAGTACCATCCGTCATAACCGCGCCCGTGGAACACATGACGTGGACTTAATGAGTAATATCATTAAGGAGCTGCACGAGTTAGGACGTTCCGATGCATGGATTTCCAAACACCTGGGGATGGACCGGGATGAGATTTTGAGGCTCAAACAGATTACTGGCCTGGCTGCCCTGTTCCGCGATGTGAAGTTTGGACAGGCATGGCGGCCCGGGGAGGATTCGGTTCCAGATGAAGAGCCCTCTGGCAGTGGGAAAACAGATACAGATTACCAGTGAATAGAATGATAGCATTGGTAAAAAACTGGATATGAGTTTTAACCATTCAAACTCCACAGACGGTTTTGAATTAATTTTCAGGCCGTCTTTTTCTTTTTCTCCTACATGAGATTTAAATGGTAATTATGTGTATCTTAGGAAATAATTAATCATTTATCCAGTATATATAAACACATTGGTGCCACAAATTCGGTATAATATAGATGATTTAAACTGAAAGGAGTGTCATGCTTTGCTTGAAAAAATACTTGTTGTTGATGATGAGAAGGAAATTGCGGATCTGATTGAAGTATATCTTCAAAATGAAAATATGGATGTATATAAGTTTTATTCAGGGGAGGAAGCGCTTGTCTGTATTGGGAGTACGGACTTTGACCTGGCTATATTGGATATCATGCTTCCGGATATCAGTGGACTTTCGATATGTCAGTCCATACGAAGTAAGGAGTACACATATCCGGTAATCATGCTTACGGCAAAGGATGGAGAGACGGATAAAATTACCGGGCTTACGCTTGGAGCAGATGATTATATTACAAAACCGTTTCTGCCTCTTGAGCTTGTAGCAAGGGTAAAGGCCCAGCTTCGCCGTTACAAGAAATACAATGTGGGCTCAGCGGTTCCGGCAGCGAATGAAATCTTTAAATATGCCGGATTGACGATGAACATTAAGACGTATGAATGTCGGCTTAATGGAGAGACGCTGTCATTGACTCCTACAGAATTTTCCATACTAAGGATACTTTTAGAGCGAAGATGCAGTGTTGTCAGTGCCGAAGAATTATTTCATGAAATCTGGCAGGAAGAATACTATACCAAGAGTAACAATACGATTACTGTACACATCCGCCATCTTCGTGAGAAGATGAAAGATACCGGGGAAAATCCCAGATATATAAAAACGGTATGGGGGGTTGGATATAAAATTGGTGAAATTTAAAAAAGCAGAGTACAACTATTCAAAGCTCGGCCGTATTACGTTTATCCGGGGATTATGGATTACAGTGGGAGCAGTTGCTGCAGTCTTTGTACTGCGGATGCTGACACGCGGACACCTGGCAGATGCGATTGTTGAGTGGATTGCACGCATTCTTTCAATCAGTGAGAATGAAGCTGATTTAATATATTTCCAGATGGTGACTGCTAATATGCAGTTTATTCTTGCGTTGGTCATAATCATATTTGTTTTTTTGTTATTCCATATGCTGTTGGATACATATAAACGATATTTTGATGAGGTAGTAACAGGGATTGACAAGCTTATGGAAGAAAGGGCAGCCATTTCCCTGTCTCCGGAGTTGGAGAGTGTGGAGCACAAACTGTCTGATGTAAAGCGGACGCTTGCAGAACGGGCGGATAAGGCCAAGAGGGCAGAGCAGCAGAAGAATGATCTTGTGGTATATCTGGCTCATGATATCAAGACCCCACTGACTTCTGTAATCGGATATCTCAGCCTTTTGGATGAAACCCCGGATATGCCCGATGAGGAGAAAGCAAAATATATCCACACTGCATGGGAAAAGGCGAACCGGCTCAGGACTCTGGTTAATGAGTTCTTTGAGATTACCCGCAGTCACTCAGAATCTCTTCCGCTTCAAAAGACAAAGGTTGATCTTTACTATATGATTGCACAGATTTCAGATGAATTGTATCCGCAGTTAAATGCATGTGGAAAAATTATAGAGAATCATGTAGATGAGGATATATCTGTATATGGAGATTCTGATAAGCTGGCCAGAGTATTTAATAATATCCTGAAAAATGCCATCTCTTATAGTGAGGAAAACAGCGTTATCAAAGTATCAGCCAGAGAGCTTTCAGAATGGACTGTGATTCAATTTGAAAATGACGGGGAAATTCCGGAGGATAAGCTCAATGTGATTTTTGATAAATTCTGCCGTTTAAGCAATGCGAGATTAAGCGAAACGGGAGGCTCCGGCCTCGGACTTGCTATTGCAAAAAATATTATTTTACTGCATGGCGGACAGATAAAGGCTGAAAGCAGTAATGGACGCACTGCTTTCATCGTTGAAATCCCATCAGATTCATCTAAAATCTCTGTCACAGCATCTTAGAAAAAATCAATTTAAGTATGAAAATTGCCTGTTCATCAATGGTATGCTGGATTTACCTGATAGAACAGGCAATTCGCCTTAGGAATTTCTTAATCATTCTTTTACCATTCCATAGAAAATCAATTATTTCAAATTAAAAAACTGCCTGCTCATGAATGGTATGCTTAAACTGCCTGATAGAGCAGGCAATATTTATATGAAAGGAGGTAATTTTAGAGAATGGAGGTGGCTATGAGAAAGAAGATAAGACGGATTATTACAATTCTGGGAACAACAGCAATGATTTTTACCGTAACAGCCTGTGGGAACCGCATGGATACCATGCAGCCTGCGGCTTCCTATGTTGCAGACTTTTTTGATATTCCAGACACCGTGACAGGAATCGAAAGGCTTCTGCTCAAAGATGATATGGCCTATCTGTGCTGCCTGGAGGAAGATGGTACGTCCTATTTGGCAGCAATGGATATTGATGACGGCAAGTTTTTGAAACAGAATCTGGATCTGGATGCTTCTGTCTCGCTTCTGGATTTTGGCTTTGCCCCGGATAACAGTATCTGGGCGGTTTGCCTGGAGAAGGCAGGCGGTTATAGTTTAAGGAAATTTGACAACAGTGGTTCACAGGTCCAATCGGTTGACCTGGCCGGTGTGATGGACAGCCCGGTCATATCGGCAGTTGGAAGAGATTTGTTCCTTAGCATTGATATGGAGGGAAATATCTGTGTAGCTGCAAAAGGCGGTAATACGCTGGTCTATCTATTCGACAATAACGGCCGTTTCTTATTTTCTCTTGATTATGAGGGAAATCTTATGACAACCACAACGACTGCCGAAGGAAAGATTGGTATTTGTGCGACTTCCTCGGACCGTATGAACTATGATCTGCTTACCGTGGACATGGAGACTCAGGATTGGAGTAAAGATAAAATCTGTCTGGGAGCAACAGCAGGACTGTATGGAGGAGTGAACAAAGATTTCTATCGGTTTGATTCTTCCGTTTTGTATGGGTATGCTGCGGGAGCACAGGAGGGCATCCCTGTCTTTAACTGGTCGGATATGGGACTTGGCACATCAGAAGTTCAGCTTGGAGAATGCACGGATGGGCGTTTTGTGGTCCTGACAGCCTCATCCAATCAGACAGAGGTACTGTCATATGAAATGGCGGTGCTAACCGAGGGTGTGGATGAGAGAGAACTTTTGAGTATGGTGAGCCTGACTGCGACTCCTGGCCTTGTCCAGGCCGTATCCGATTTTAACAAAACAAACGACAGGTATAAGGTTGAGCTGACAGAGTATTTTCCGTATGCACAAAATGTTTCCAACGAGGAATGGGATAATGCCATTTTGAATCTTAATACACGGATCATCTCTGGTGATATGCCGGATATCCTGGATATGAGTAATTTGTCTGTACAGATTTATCAAAGCAAGGGGCTCCTGGAAGACCTTTATCCATATATGGAAAATGATCCGGAAATCCGGACAGAGGATTATTTTGAAAATGTCTTTGAAGCGATCAGCCTGGATGGAAAGTTACCTTATCTTACAGACGGAGTAGCCATATCCACTATGCTGGCTGGCGCGGATGTTGTGGATGGAAACAATGGCTGGACCATTCAGGATCTGGAAAAGGTCCTTGATACTTACGGAGCCAATTCCATAAACAATCTGTCTGGTGCTTCCTTCCTGAAAATCATGCTTCAGACAGATGGCAGTTTTATTGACTGGAACCTGGGTAAGTGCTCTTTTGATTCGCCTGAATTTGTAAAAATGCTGGAATTTGCCGGTAAAATACAGGAAAGCAGCCAGGACGGCTTTGGAGGAACGGAGATGAGTGATACCTATGCAGCGGCCTATGAAGCAGTGCTGAGCGTTTACCACATCACCAAGTACAGAAATTACTTCAATGGGAACCTGAAGTTTCTTGGACTTCCCGGAGACGGCGGTGAATACCATGCAATCAAACCTGAAGTGAAGGTTGGAATCTCCTCGTCCAGCACCCGGAAGGAAGGGGCATGGGAATTCGTCAGAACACTATTGACAGAGGACCACCAGATGTCCTGTATGATGCTTCCGATTCATCGAAGGGCGTTTGATAAGGTCACGCAGGCGGCGGTGGAAGGGAAATCTATCTGGACATGGATTTACGAAGATGGCAAGGCTGCAAAAGAAGATGCGGAGCTGACAAAGCAGCTTTTAAACAGCGCAGCCTATGTGGAGAATGACAATCAGACACTGGAAACACTTATATTGGAAGAGGCCGGGGAATATTTTTCAGGGGCAAGGAGCGCTCAGGAAACGGCTGAAAGAATTCAGAGCCGGGCCAGTCTTTATATCAACGAGCAAATGTAAAATTTTTATATGCAATGGAAAGGATTCAATATGATGAAAAGACAGCTTAAGAAAAGACAGTTTATGAAAAGAGGAATGATGGGGATATATGCAGCTATCTGCGCGGGGATGCTTTTGGCTACCGGATGTGCAGGTACGGAGCCAAATGTAAAAAAGGAAACAGAAAGAATAGAAGTGACAGAGAGTCAGGAAAGTAAACCTGTAAATACTGCCAGTAAGGAGGCTGAGGGGGAAGTCCCTGAGAAGCAGGAGGAGGTCCAAAATGAATCGCTTCTGCAAATTCAGGGCGGTGCCGGGAATGAGGACTTAGATACAATGGATACGTTTGCAGATGCGAATGACATGATGAAGTCTGCTGATTTGAGCGGCACAGCCGGCGAATGCTCGGATACCGGGTGCGTGATTAATACATCCCCCTTTGCGGATGGCACTTCATCTTCCGGAGATGGAGGCAGTATAACGGTTACTTATTCAGAAGACACAGTATTTCAAAGGGGAACCGTGAAATCGGATGGCAGCAGCTATTCTTTGGAGGGCAGTGAAAAAGACGGGATAGGAGATAACGATTTTGTACTGTGTTTTGGAAAGCAGCAGGCAGACGGCTCTTACCTGGCAGACAGAATCATTAAGATTGTATTCAATTAACCTGACAGGAGATGATACAGCTATGCGTTTACATATTGGGGAAAAAATCAGACAGCAAAAGGCCATGCTTATTTCCGGAAAGAAATACAGGCCCCTTATAGAAGAACGTGTACAGCGCATGGCTGTATATCTTATGATTGGATTTTTCACATTTATGTTTGTATGCACAATCATTTCCCGTGCATCCCATTCTTTTACAACTGCCCATGTTGCAGTGTCTTCCATGACAAGCAAAACGTTAATGAACAGGGCTGAAATGGAAGGGATTATCCATGCGGCAGCAGAAAAGGGGATTAGCCTTCCGGATGGCCTTAAGGTCGTGTCCGTCAATGCAGGGGAGGGCAAACCGGTAGACAGAGGTGAAATACTGATAGAATTTGATAAACCTTCCGTAGAAGAACAGATTAAGAAGCTGGAAGAAGAAATCCATATCCTTAACCTGAGAATCGATCTTTCAGCAGACAATGGCGGCAATGATGTGATTGAGGCACAGCGTAAGCTTGCAGATGCCCAAAAGGCGTATGAGCGCATTGCTGCGAAGTATGCCAGGACAGATATACGATTAAAAGAAGATTATGCAAAACTCGAAGAAACACTGGAAGATGCGGAAAAAAATCTTATTAAGAAGGCAGAAGAGCTTGTGAAAGAAGCTAGGGAAAACCTGGAAAACGTAAGGGAGGATGCGGAGGACGCCATCCGTGCCGCGGAACAGGCACTGGATGAGGAATCAGAAAATCTTGATGATGCAGAGGATAGTTATCAGCAGGCATTAGAAACGTATGAGCAGGCGAAAGAGGAACTTAATAAGGCAAACCAGAGAGTCAGCGAAATAAAGGAAGCAATTTCAGGGAAGCAGCCGGACGATGCCACGGATTATACGGAGGAGCTGAAGGCTGCGGAAGAAGAACTTTCCATTGCGCAAAAGGCATTTAACCAGGCAAAAAAGGAGCTTTCAAAAGCAGACTATACCTCATCGTCCTATGACAGGGCAGACGATAACCGGGACTCCATCAAGAGTCGCTGGAAACGTAAAATTGAAAAAGCCAAAGATGCTCTTTATAAAGCAGAAACAGTGCTGGAAGCAGTCAGGGAAGGAAAAGATTTTTCAGGTGAGTCCGCAGTCAGTGAGGCCCAGGCTGCCATTGATGCTGCAAGAGAAGCGTTAAACCGTGCCCGGCGTGAGTCTGAGGATAACCAATATTCTGAGGAGGAAGAACTTTATGCGGCGGGAAGGGCAGTTGAGACCGCGGAGGCAGCATTGGAAGATGCCCGGAGACAGTCTGATCTATTGCAGAAGGAAGAGGAGATTGACAGGCTTACCAATGAATCAGAGCGGTCAGATAAGGAAAAATCGCGTGCTGCATTGCAGGAAATTTTGGATAATGGGGGCTGCCTTTTGGCTCCGGCCCCTGGAACCGTGGTAAGGACGCTGGAACGTGGGGATCAAACAAAGGAGGGGGAAGATGCAGTCATACTTTCCTCTGCTGACAGAGGATTTGTTTTTGAAGGAAAACTGGATAAAGATTCAGCGCGCCGCTTTTCAGCCGGGGACAAGGGAGAGCTTTATTACAAATTGGATGGAAGCTCACAAAGAACAGATGTGGAGATTCAGTCTATCAGCACGCCCGACGAGTCGGACCAGGTTTTAGTAACTGCGGCTCTGCCGGAGGGAAGTTATTCTTCCGGTATGCCGGCACAGCTTTTTCTGAGCAGAAAGAGCGAGACGTATCAAAATTGTCTGCCTCTTACCGCACTCAGAAGTGATTCCGGCGGGGATCACGTTTTCGTACTCCGCAGACAAAGCTCCGTACTGGGAACAGAATGGGTCATTGCAAGGGTAGATATAACAGTAAAGGAAAGAGACAGTCAGATGATGTATGTTGATGGCGCGCTTACGTATTCGGATCAGGTAGTCATAAGCTCGAATAAGATCATATCGGAAGGAGACAGAGTCCGCATTGAAAATTGACAGGTTTGCCCATTACCGGGCGTTGACAATATCAGCATTACTGGCAGCGGTTCTTTGGTGTTTCGCCTGTTCTTTCTATAGTACGGCCATCGGTCACTGTACAAGTGTGAGCATTAAATGGGAAAAGGGCGGTGTCAGCCCCTCAGAGCTTATCAGGCAGCAGACGTATGCAAGGCAGGATGGAGCAGGAAACCAGCCGGAGGTCACCTTATGGCAGACATATCCGGAACAGGAGATAATGGCTTCAGATAAAAAGAAAATAAAGGCAGATATAGTTGCCGCTTTTGGAGACTGCGGCGATATTGTCTCCTCCATGATGACTGCCGGTGCGTATCCGGCCAGATCGGATGCCTCTGGCTGTGCCGTCAGTACCGGTCTGGCATTCTCTCTGTGGGGAAGTACCAATGTGATTGGGGTGCCGGTAAAGGCGGAAGGAAAGCAGTTCTATGTCCGCGGCATATTTGAGGAGGAAGAACCAAGGTTGTTCTTACAGGCACAGGCGGACTCGGAAGAACCCTTATCCAATATGCAGTTGACATTTACAGGTCCGGGAGCAGGGGAGAGGGCCGGTCAGTATCTCTCATCGGCAGGTTTTCCGGAGGGACGGATCCTTGACCTGACATTATTTGCATGGGTACTTGGCATGATACTCCGGCTCCCTGCGATCATTCTGGCAATTGGTATCCTTGGGCGCGTGACCAGGCATGGAAAAAGGCTTTGCCGTTATCCCCTACTGCTGGCTGTTTATTTTTTAATCGCTTTCGGTATATTGGCCGTATTATGGTTTTGTATGGATCTGCCTGAGTTTCCTTCCGAGTTTGTCCCCACAATGTGGTCTGATTTTGAGTTCTGGGGAAATCTGTTCCAGGAGCAGGGAAAAAATATGGTCTCCTGGATGGCGGCCGGGCCTGCCTTCCGGGATATGGAGCTTTGGACCTCATCATTTATGGCAGTGCTGCTTTCTGTGTGTGCCTCTGCCTTTACGGCAGCCGCAGCAATGCTGGTATCCATACGCTCTTACAAAAGAATGATGTTCTATTGTGCGGCATATACACTGACACTTTGCCTGATTTCATTCAAGATAGCCTCTGCTCACAATATGACCTTTTGCAAAGCGATGTATCTTCTGCCATGTCTTTGGATATGTGTGGATTTTCTCTTTTACTGTCTGAAAGAAACACTTGCCGCCGATGTCCGTGAAGGGAGGATTATGGATGAAGAAAAAACGTGAATACAGTGTTCCGATCCGGGAACAAATGGTACCATGGCTGTTTTTGCTGCCGAGCCTGCTGTTCGTGAGCATTATGGTGCTGATTCCTATGCTGGACGCTCTGCGCCGTTCCTTTTTCCTGGCTGCCGGTGACCGGTTTGTGGGATTTCAAAATTATCTGTCAGTCTTGAGGAACCATGCGTTTCAGCTGGCGGCAGCTAATACAGCCAAATTTATCTTAGTCTGCATACCGCTTCTGTTACTCTTTTCCCTGGCTGTTTCCCTGATGCTGGCCTCCTTCAGGGAAAAGCGCGGCATTTTCAAGACCTCGTTTCTTGTACCCATGGCGGTTCCCGTTGCTTCGATTGTTCTTTTGTGGCGTGTGATTTTTCATAAAAATGGACTTCTCAATGCATTTACTGCACTTTGGGGTTTGGTTCCGGTTGACTGGATTGGAAGTAAGGCCGCCTTTGGCGTGTTGGTGTTTGCTTATCTGTGGAAGAATTTCGGATATGATATGGTGCTGTGGCTGTCAGGACTCAGCGCCATAAATCCGGCATTATATGAGGCGGCTCAGATAGACGGCGCCGGAAGCCTCCAGCGGTTTGTGAGGATTACGCTTCCCAATCTTATGCCCACATTATTTACCATTACCGTGCTGTCGCTGCTCAATTCCTTTAAGGTGTTCAGGGAGGCTTATCTGATTGCGGGAGGTTATCCGGATGACAGTATTTACATGCTTCAGCACTTATTCAATAACTGGTACGGCAATCTGGATGTGGATAAAATGTGTGCCGGAGCTGTGATGATGGCAATTCTGGTATTTATTTTAATACTACTGCTGCAAAAAATTATGAACAGAGGAGATAGGATATGAAAAAATGGCTTCTTGGCTTGCCCCTTGTATTGATTTCGGTCTTTATATGGCTGCCTCTTTGGATGCTGATATCCGGTACCTTTATGGGAGGGGCAGAGCTGTCTGAAAATCTTGCGCCTGTCCTGGAGGGCAGGGGAGGAACGGCTGTATGGCCTGTAATGGCGCGTTATCCGACTCTGGCGGCATATGTGGAACTATTATTGGATACGCCCCAGTTTTTTACGGTATTCTGGAATTCCTGCAGGCAGGTTTTTCCAATCATACTCGGCCATGTCCTTTTGGGCGCACCTGCGGCATGGGCATTTGCAAAGTTTCATTTTCGCGGGAAAAAGATACTCTATACCTTGTATATTGTCCTGATGCTGATGCCATTTCAGGTGACCATGGTTTCCAGCTATCTTGTTCTGAACAAACTGGGCCTGATTGATACCGTGTGGGCAGTCATACTGCCCGGTGCGGCATCAACGCTTCCGGTATTCATCATGACACGTTTTTTCATGGACATACCGGAGGCGGTCATGGAGGCGGCAGCCGTGGATGGGGCTTCCTCATTTCAGACTTTTTTACGATTTGGGCTTCCGCTGGGAGCGCCGGGCATTCTCTCAGCTGTGGTATTGGGCTTCTTGGAATACTGGAACGCAATAGAAGCGCCTCAGGCATTCTTAAAAAACCAGGCGCTCTGGCCGCTGTCATTATATATGTCAAACATCACGGCGGATAACGCCGGGGTATCATTAATTGCATCACTGATTACACTGATGCCTCCTCTTTTGATATTCCTGTCCGGGCAGAAATATCTGGAGCAGGGCATTATATCTTCCGGAATGAAAGATTAACACAGGGGATTAATATATGGAAAACAGGAATTTTGCAGGCGATCTGCAGATAAGCAAAGTGAATAAATGGTATCCAGGCGATGTTCATGCTGTTAAGGATATGGATATGGAAATAAAGAGAGGGGAATTTATAGTTTTTGTAGGCCCTTCCGGCTGCGGAAAGACAACGCTGCTGCGCATGATTGCAGGACTTGAGAGTATAAGCAGCGGCGAGGTCATTATGGACGGCAGGACTGTGAACCAGGTTCCGCCAAAGAACCGCGATATTGCCATGGTATTCCAAAATTACGCCCTTTATCCCAATATGAAAGTAAAAGATAATATTGCTTTTCCCCTTAAAATGCAGCATATCGGCAAAACGGAAAGGGAGAAAAGGGTAGCAGAAGTGGCGCAAAAGCTGGAGCTGGATGCTCTGCTTGAAAGGAAACCGGGGGCCTTGTCCGGCGGCCAGCGCCAGCGTGTTGCCCTTGCGCGGGCCATGATAAGAAAACCCGGACTGTTTCTCATGGATGAGCCGTTAGCCAATCTCGATGCGAAGCTCCGCACAGAAATGCGCCGGGAGATTATAACGCTCCAACGGGAGCTGGGGGTAACAACCATATATGTCACCCATGATCAGACGGAGGCAATGACGATGGGGACGCGCATCGCCGTAATAAGCGGCGGTGTTTTACAGCAATTTGGAACACCGCAGGAAATATATAGAAATCCGGCGAATCTGTTTGTTGCTGGGTTCATAGGCTCACCCAATATGAATGTGTGGGACACAGAGCTTATTTCAAATAACGGACAACATTATCTGACCCTGGGAAATGCCCGTATTCCGATGGGTAAAAGCGGTCTGGACGCAAGAGGACTGCAGGGGCCCATTAAGGCAGGTATCCGTCCCGAACACATTGTGCCGGCGGCACCGGACGATCCTCATGCAGTGCGGATGAAAATCAGCATTTTAGAAAATACCGGGCGTGAAGCGGCAGTTTTCCTCACCGGGGCTGATATACCGGATATGACGATGGTAACAGGCGCGGATTTCTCAGGCCGGGCCGGGCAGGAGGTATATATTCGGCTAAAGCCGGAAAAGATACTTCTATTTAATACAGAGACAGGATGTGCATATGGAGATGTTTATGTATAGAATATATTCAACAGGGATAGAAACTGCGGCTGCATCAGCGATACTGATACCGATTCTTTTTTTATATCATATATTTATATTTCATAACATAAAAAAGACGGCAGCCTATATACTTTTTTCATTATATCTGGCTGCAATATGCTTTTTAGTGGGATTTCCCAATATAGCAGGGATGAGAATCGTTTTATCTCATAACTTTATTCCTCTGCGTGGGATGTTGACCGATATAACGAACAGCTATCTGAATGTTTTGCTTTTTATCCCATTAGGTATATTTGTTCCATGCTTATGGCCCGAATACAGAAGTATGATGAAAACAGTGGGCTTGGGCCTGATGACATCACTGGGTATTGAAATACTGCAGATATTTACCTTTCGCGCAACCGATATAAATGATGTGATAACGAATGTGGCAGGTACAATGATAGGATATTTAATAGGAAAATTGATTATTAATCGGTTTCCACAATTAAACTGGCTTGGCTGCAAGGAACGTGAGTTATATCTTTTATATGTAACGGTTGGCGTAGTAATGTTTTTTTCCCAGCCGTTTATTCAGTCTGTATTAGGTAATTTCTCTTTATAGGGAATTGCCTGGCAGCACAGGAGATGTTACAATGATAAAAAACAAGGAAAGAGGGAAACACAGGTGTGTAAACCGTTTAGGGAGGCAGCATGAAAGGATTCCATCGACAAAATAAATTATTTTCTTTCTGTGGATTGAATTGTGGGCTTTGCCCTATGTATTTGAATAAAAATTGTCTCGGTTGTGGTGAGGAAAATCACTCATGTAAAATAGCAAGGTGCAGTATGGAACATAATGGGATAGAGTATTGCTTTCAATGCAATGAATACCCCTGCGAAAAATACGAGAAGATAGACAAATTTGATTCTTTTATTTCACATCGAAACCAGAAGAGCGATTTAGAGAAGGCCCGGCAGATTGGGATTGAAGCTTACAATGCAGAGCAGGAAGAAAAGGTAGAAATACTGGGCACTCTTCTTGCAGGATATAATGATGGCCGTAAAAAGACCTTATTTTGTGTTGCAGTAAACCTTCTGAAGATTCATGAACTGAGAGCGGTACTTGGAAAAATTGAGAACAGATCCGATTTGGAAAACCTGACGCTCAAAGAAAAAGCGCTTTTACTGCTTGGTTGCTGAAGGCGGAAGCAGAAAAGAATAATATTGACTTGAAACTGCGAAAGAAAAAGTGAGAATTTGGATACAGACATCGTTCATTAATGGATAGTGAGGAATTGAGAATCGAAGTGAGTTCATCGAAATGTATCCGGTTCTTGGAAAGGACAGAAGAAGAGAGGTGTATTTTTGGTAAGAGAGTATCTGCATATGAATGTTTATGATGCGTTTTTAGCGCGGATGCATTTTCTCTTTGAGGAGTTTGATCATATCTATGTCTCTTTTTCCGGAGGCAAGGACAGCGGTTTGCTGCTCAATCTGGTTCTGGATTATCGGAATCAGCATTATCCGGAAAGGGCCATTGGCGTGTTTCATCAGGACTTTGAGGCACAGTATACGGTGACGACTGAGTATGTGGAACGCACCTTTGAACGGATTCAGGATCAGGTTGAGCTTTATTGGGTCTGCTTGCCCATGGCCACCAGAACCGCATTAAGCAGCTATGAGATGTACTGGTATCCATGGGATGATACGAAGAAGGAACTCTGGGTCCGGGAGATGCCACAAAAAGAATATGTCATCAATCTGGAAAATAATAGAATGACTACATATCGTTACCGGATGCACCAGGAAGATTTGGCAAAACAATTCGGGCGCTGGTACCGGGACGCCCATGACGGCGGAAAAACAGTATGCCTGCTTGGAAATCGGGCAGATGAATCTTTACAGCGGTACAGCGGGTTTTTGAATAAAAAATATGGCTATAAGGATACCTGCTGGATCAGCAAACAGTTTAAAGATGTCTGGTGTGCCTCCCCTTTATACGACTGGTCTACGGATGATGTATGGCACGCCACCTATTTATTTGGTTATGACTATAACCGCCTGTATGATCTCTATTATATGGCTGGACTGAAGCCCTCGCAGATGCGTGTGGCCTCCCCGTTTAATGACTATGCGAAGGATGCCCTGAATCTATACCGCGTCATAGACCCGGAGATTTGGTGCAAGCTTGTAGGGCGTGTACAAGGCGCAAATTTCGCTTCCATTTATGGAAAGAGCAAAGCGATGGGCTACCGGAATATTACTTTGCCAGAGGGGCATACATGGAAATCTTATACGAAGTTTTTATTGGATACACTGCCCAAAAGGCTGCGGAATAACTACGCTAAGAAATTCAATACCTCTATCCAGTTCTGGCATGGGACAGGCGGTGGGTTGGACGAGTCTGTAATTCAGGAGCTTCAGGAGAAGGGGTATCAAATTAGACGAAACGGTGTTTCCAATTATACATTGAACCAAAAATCACGGATTGTATTTGTGGGACCCATACCGGATCACACGGACGATATCAAATCCACAAAGGATATCCCCAGTTGGAAGCGGATGTGTTACTGCATTTTGAAAAATGACCATATCTGCCGCTTCATGGGATTTGGGATGACACGGCAGCAACAGAAACGGTTGGATATGATACGCCGTAAATACAAAAGTATAGAGGAATTCGATTATGAAGTATAAAAGCCCAGTTTATAATGTGATAGCTGTTCCAATAGAGAAGGTACGGCCCAATAACTACAATCCAAATAAGGTTGCTCCGCCGGAAATGAGGCTGCTTTATGAGAGCATCAAAGAAGACGGATATACGATGCCGGTCGTATGCTATTATGTAAAATCGCAGGATATTTATCTGATTGTGGACGGCTTCCACCGGTATCAGGTGATGATGGATCATCCGGATATCTACGAGAGAGAACAGGGATTGCTGCCGGTTTCTGTCATTGAGAAACCGATTGATAAACGTATGGCCAGCACCGTTCGCCATAACAGGGCACGAGGCACTCACGATGTGGATCTGATGAGCAACATCGTAAAGGAACTTCATGAGTTTGGGCGATCAGACGCCTGGATCTCAAAGCATTTGGGAATGGATAGAGATGAAATTTTGCGTCTCAAGCAGATTACAGGTCTTGCCGCGCTATTCAGGGATATAAAATTTGGAGAGGCGTGGCGCCCTGTAGAGGAAGAGACGGAAAAAGAGTAAATAATATTAATGAGTGAAAGTAATAAACGCCCTTTGGCAGAAAAATAAGTGATGTTCTGCAAAGGGAATCAGATATTAATTATGGAGGTATGCTTGCAAATGGATAAATGGTTCACGATTGATCAGATTGATGAAGATACATATATTATCAGCGAATACCGGCATTGGGAGGAGACGCATTGCTATCTGTTAAATGGATCCAGCCGCAGCTTATTGATTGATACGGGTCTGGGAATCTGCAATATTTATGATGAAGTAATGAAGCTGACAAATAAGCCTGTTACGGCCGTTGCCACCCATATTCATTGGGATCATATTGGGGGTCATAAGTTTTTTCCGGACTTTTATGCCCATGCGGAAGAATTGAGCTGGCTGAACGGTGAGTTTCCTCTGACAATAGAAACAATCAGAGAGATGGTGGCAGACCGCTGCGATTTACCAGACGGTTACGATACAGGCTCTTATGAGTTTTTCCAGGGAACGCCAACAAAGGTACTGGAGGATGGAGAGAACATTGAATTAGGTGGACGGAATATACAGGTATTGCATACACCGGGCCATGCTCCGGGGCATATGTGTTTCTGGGAATCAGACAGAGGTTATCTGTTTACCGGAGACCTGGTTTACAAGGACACTTTATTTGCCTATTATCCGTCAACAGACCCGGACGCATACCTTGCTTCTCTTGAAAAGATTTCGGAGCTTCCGGTCAAAAAGGTTTTTCCTGCGCATCATAGTTTGGATATTCAGCCGGAGATTTTAATTAGAATGAGAAATGCGTTCAGGCAGTTACGGGAAGATGGTAAATTACATCACGGCAGCGGTACATTTGACTATGGAGATTGGGCAGTATGGTTATAAAGAGAAGGAAGCAGTATAATTTTATTTAGTTGCGTGCTATACAAAAGGCTTTATCAGAAATAAAGAACAGCTATAGATTGAGGAGCGTTTATATGAAGTATGTATGTACAGTAATATCGGTAGCGGACATCAGCGCCGCAAGAAAGTTTTATGAGGAACTGTTCGGGGTAGAAGTCTATCAGGATTACGGAAGGAATATCGCTTTTACCTGCGGTCTGGCATTACAGCAGGATTTTGACTGGCTGGTAAGTATACCAAAGGAAAAGGTACTGAAGAAATCCAACAATGCGGAGATCGTCTTTGAGGAACAGGATTTTGATGGTTTCCTGAATAAGCTGAAAGCATACTCGGACATCGAATATTTGGGAGAAGTCATTGAGCATAGCTGGGGACAACGTGTAATCCGGTTCTACGATTTGGACGAGCATCTCATAGAGGTTGGAGAGGATATGCAGATGGTAGTAAAGCGGTTCCTTGCTTCTGGAATGACTATGGAAGAAGTCTCTGCAAAAATGGACGTATCCATTGAGGATTTAACAAAACTTCTAAATAGCTAATGTGCAGCGGGCATATAAATAAATTGAAATTTTGAGGAGAGTAAAATTAAATGTTAGACAGGACGATACCATTTTATAACGCTATTCTTCGGTGTGATCGTTATTTAACCACTACACCAGTTTTGCATATCCAAATGAATTTCCTAAAGAAAGGCCACGCAAGAAGATTGATGATGTAGTGGAGTGGAGAAAGTAATTTGTCAGAATAATAACTTCCAGTTTTGATTTGACTTAATTCATAACATTTATTAACTGTTATATCTTATCCTCGTGAAGTCCGCAACCCCTTGAAAATGCTAAATTTGTAGCGAGTGAGTTTGCCCTTACGCTTTCCCTTGTGTTATATCCTTTTCCCTCATGTTACGAATGCTCACAAGGGCAAAATTAAGGGAAAGAAAATCCAGTAACAAATTATAACATGAAATGAAAATGGCAGGAAGAACGGATTGAAATGCTTTCAAAACTTTTAGAAAATTAAGGAAAGGACAGATAAGATATGAGATTGATTTATGCAAGATATAATCCGCAATGTAATAGCATAGATGTAACCACGTTTGAAAATGTAGTGCTTAGAATTGATTGCAATAAGGCAGAGGAAGGATTGAGAACTACTCCCGGTTCCCAGTGTTCGTTGAATGCTTTGGCTATTGATAATCCATTAGAATATGCAAGATTATACTTGGATGGAGAAATGCAAGTATGGGTTGATGCAGAGGATCGTTTAGATACGTGGTGATTTTGCTAATATAATATCATGATAGAGGTCTAGTACTAAAAATTCCAGAAAAATATATAGAACGTACGGTTATTCCATAATAAGAGGCAGGAATCTTAAGTTTCTAGATGTTTGAATTTTGCCTTAAGGTAAATAGAGAGGACACACTGATTTTTCAGTGTATCCCCTCTATTTAAAATTATTTTTAAATAGTTCTTGCACAAAAACAAATAGCATGCTAAAATCTATTTAAAGAAAGTTTTAAATAGGTAAAAGATATGGGAGAAACTAACATTTTTAAAGTATTGGCAGATAGCCAGCGAAGAGACATTCTTATTATGTTGAGAAATGAACGATTAAATGCCGGAGAGATTGCTGAAAAATTACAGATTACACCGGCTGCTCTTTCTTATCATTTAAAATTACTTAAAAACGCAGACTTGATATCTGAATATAAAGAGAAAAACTTTGTTTATTATGAAATCAACACTACGGTTTTCGATGAATTAATTATATGGGTTAACCAGTTTGGAGGAAAAAAAGTATGAAAAAAATAATGTGGATAGTAGCAATGATACCAGTTGTAGTTACAAGTGTTGTACTACAGTTTATGCCTGATATTATACCTATGCATCATGACTTGGAGGGAAACACTGACAGATGGGGAAGTAAAACAGAAAGCTTTATTTTTCCGGTAATTATTTTGTTTATTACACTGTTTTGGCACTTGCTAATCTATGTGTTTGAGAAAAAATCAAAAAATGCAAATACAGAAAAGGAACAGATGGAAGCAAAATCTTCTGCAAAGGTATTATGTGTTGTAGGAATTTCGCAAGCAATCATGTTCGGGATTATGCATTATTTTATTCTTTATTCTTCTTGGATACAGGCAAATGCAGGTGGTGAACATGCGGTTATTGACATTGCAAAAGTTTCATGTATTTTGTGTGGTATTATATTTATTGTATTAGGAAATTTTATGACAAAGGCAAAACGAAATGCAGTAGTGGGAGTTCGAACCGTTTGGAGTATGCACAATGATAATACATGGAGAAAGAGTAACCGCTTTGGTGCAATATGTATTATTATTACGGGGTTATTGACTATCATTACAACCGTATTTACAAGTGGGATGACTGGCACAATCTTTATGTTGATTTATTTATTATTAGCAACAATTGTAACTGTGGTATACTCAAAAAAGATATATGATAAGGAAATAAAAAAATAATTTGTATCTTTATGCGAGAGGGTGAAATTCCAGTCTTTTACGGAGAGATAACAAAGGAGCTGTAAAATAAGTCCCTAATTAAGAAACGCCAACTCCGGCAAACGTCGGT
>ERZ781272.189-NODE-189-length-76708-cov-13.332055_pt1 | contig 76708 bp, 70 predicted proteins | sample MGYA00375850_ERZ781272 | MGnify/ENA primary metagenome ERZ781272 (study PRJEB29790, sample SAMN06051246) | human gut metagenome | host: Homo sapiens | place: USA: Cincinnati, Ohio | collected 2013-06-21 | study: EMG produced TPA metagenomics assembly of the Gut...
TGGAGTCTCACGACCTCAGCGATTTTTCTTTTAGGGGAGTTTTTTTACAGCCCCTTTTATCTATTACAAATTATTTTTTACTATATTCTTGTATCCTGAATATGTAGCGTAAAAATACCCAATATAGACTATCATAAATATCAATGCTGTAATCATAGCACTTCCTGATATGTTTGTCTTATTAAACATAGATATAAAATTATTTGTTACTTTTATTCCAACAACTGAATGAACAAATGCTAATATTACTGGGAGTGAAAAATACACTAGTGTTTGGATAAAGATTGTCTTCTTCATCATCTTCTCATTCGCTCCTATTTTTTTTAGAGCTTTGTACCTATCTATACTGTCAACAGCTTCCGAAAGCTGTTGTAGAGCAAGTACTGCCATACTTGTTATAAGAAATACTATTCCCAAATAAATCCCAACAAACAATATAATAGTAGTCATTCCCTTATTTCCATCATAAATCTGCTGTCTAGTATACCCTATAATAAAATCTGTGTTGTCGAGATTCTGTTCTCCTCGTGTGAAAGAAGCGAATAAATCAAGTAATTTTTTCTCTGATTTCTCAGCACTGTTTTTATCATAATTTATATTTATAACATTCTCTTGAATCTTAAGCCCTTTAGTTTCTTCATCATTTACTACAATTGTCGGAAAAGTATTTTTCATCATATCTGTTGATATATTATCTTTTATCACTTTTCCGCCTTTTATAACAAATTGTTTATTATGAAAGTTTATATATTTATTATCTTTAACATAACTTTCTATAGCTTCAGTTTCATAAATATTACTTAACAAAAGTGATTCATCTCTGCTAAGATTCACTTCAACTTTATTTTCTAACCTCATAATTTTATTGTAATCAGAAAGTTTCATTACAGACACTTTGTAGCGCAGTTTATTCAATTTCTCTTTATCTTTTTTAGAAACTCCATTAGAGAACATCTCTACTGGTGTTAAATTTGACTCATATAGATTATAATAAGCATATTCTTCTCCATCTTCAAATTTGAAACCCAAGTTCTTTAATGAATCTTCTATATTATTTATTGCACCATCTCTTACATATATTCTTCCTGTAGCGTCAAAAGGAGTTGAATCTTTAAGTCCTGACTCTAATGCATTTTTGAAACTTATGCCAGTTGATAATACACATATAGTTAAAAACAGCATAAGACATATAATCGACATAGATATAAAATTAGTATTAACCTTATTATTTAATTGCTTTACTACAAATATATTTAGACCTTTAAAGTATATTCCTTTGCTTCTTTTAACAATGAACAAAACAAACCCAGCTAAGCTAAAGAAAAATAATACAGTCCCAATGACTCCTAGTATTATAGATATTGAGAACCTCTGATCTTTTACATTAAGTCCAATTTCCATTATAATATTATAAGCTAATCCTAAACTTATTACACATATTATAAATGATATGAAGTATACGATCGGATTTTTGAATTTGATTTCTTCATTTTTTCTTCCAGATGTCAATAAGTCTATAATTTTATACTTTGATATTATTGCAGTATTAAAAATAATTACCAAAAAGAACATTATACTGAAATATAATATTGTCTTTCCTATAGATGATATTGAAATGATAAAACTATATTCACTCATAGGAATATCAAATAATTTTGATGTTAGTAGAGAAAGTCCTTGAGAAGCTATAATTCCTAGCAAAAGCCCGCTTATTAGTGACATAACTCCCACTATTAATGTTTCTGTTACTAATATTCTAGATATTTTACCCTTCCCCATACCTAATACCATATATATCCCCAGCTCTTTTTTACGTTTCTTTATTAAAAAGTTATTTGCATATATTATTAAGCTTCCTAAAACTATAGATACAAATACTGATATATACGCTATTACTGTTACTAATGCGTTAATCGACTCTTTACCTGAAGATTTCAACTCAAGCACAGCTTTTTGTGATTCTATAGAATTAAAACTGTAAAATATGCATACAGCTAAAGCAAGAGTCAAAAAGTATATTGTATAGTCCTTAAAACTTTTTTTTACATTTCCTATAGCAATCTTATAATACATTATTGTCATCCCCCCCAAGAAGAGTAATAACCTCAATTATTCTATTAAAGAACTCCTTTCTGCTATTCTTACCTCTAACTAATTCACTAAAAATCTTTCCATCCTTTATAAATAAAATTCTATGTGCATAACTGGCTGTGAATGCATCGTGAGTTACCATAAGTATTGTAGCATTTAAATCATTATTTAATGTTTCAAATCGTTCAAGAAGTAGTCTTGCCGATTTAGAGTCTAAAGCTCCTGTTGGTTCATCTGCAAGTATAAGTGATGGATCTGTAACTATTGCTCTTGCCGATGCAACTCTCTGTTTTTGTCCACCTGACATCTGATAGGGATACTTACTTAAAATCTCATCTATCTCTAAATATTTAGCCACTGATTTTATTTTTTCATCTATATTAGAAGTTTTCTCTCCCTTTATAGTTAATGCTAAAGCTATGTTTTCATACGCTGTTAAAGTATCAAGAAGATTAAAATCTTGAAATACAAAACCAAGTTCATTTTGTCTAAATTTATCTAGGGATTTAGATTTTAATCTTGTTATATCCTTGTCATTTATTATTATACTTCCTGTAGTAACAGTATCTATTGTAGATATACAATTAAGTAATGTTGTTTTTCCACTTCCTGATGGTCCCATTATACCAACAAATTCCCCTTCTGCTACTCTAAAACTTATATTATCTATAGCCTTTGTAACATTACCTTTATTACCATAATATTTTTCAATTTTTTCTACACTTAATATCTTCTTCATTTCTTACTCCTCCATCTTTGTTATACTACTTATTTTATCCTAGATAGTTGAGTTTATATATGTATCTTTGTTGCATTAACATTACAGTTTTGTAATATAAAAATAGGACTACGCCTACAAAGTACACCACAAATATTAAGTAAAATATATCTAACATTTGAAGGCACACTTCATGGCGGTCCTATTTATTTGCAATTATTCTTTTTGAATTCTTTCTTTATTGTAAGAAGATCCTCTAAATCATTTAGGAATTGAAATAGTGTTGCTCTATTTTCAAATTCCTCTCTTGTTTTTGGAAGTTCCATTTTCTTATACTCTTCTCTAAGAATCTGTAATTCTTCAATAAGTTTAATACAATCATTTTTCTCATGAACATTTACGGATACATTCAAAGTAAACTCTGATAGAATCACTGCTTGCTCATACTTCATATTGAGTCTTTCAAAATGATTCTTCATTCTCCTTATAGTATCCAGCTGCATTATTCTCATATCCATATAATTAATATAATAGCAATCATTTTTAAATAAATAATTGTTATTTATTTTGTAAGCAATTTCCCTTGTATCTAATATTAGCTTTTCTACTTTCTCTATGTCCACCTGTTCTGTCTGAAGTTCAAAGTCCATAAGCAGTCTTAATGCCATCTCTGATAAAATGCTTTTATATTTGTCTTCTATTATTTCTTTATTCCTTAAAAATTCCTCTTCCAAAGATGGAGTATATAAATTAAATATAAGTGCTACTCCAATACCTATTATAGATAATATAAATTCATTGATTACCCATTGAAAATTTATATTATTGCTTATTAAAAGATGTGTGGATAAAACGGCACCTATTGTTATTCCCTCTTCTAAATTTAACTTTTTAGTTATCGGAATAAATATAAGAAGAAACAAACCAAATATTATTGTACTGTTTCCTAATGCAATATAAAGTGCACCTGATAAAAGTATGGCTATGGTACATGAGAAAATCCTCTTTACTCCTACCTTTATAGCCTCTTTCTTTGTGTTTAATATACTTAGGATAGCAATTACCCCTGCTGTAACTCCAAACTGAAGTCCTATTTTATTTGCTATAAATATAGCTATAGTGGCTGATAAAGCCATCTTTACTGTTTTTGATTGAAAAAATTCTTTAAATTGTGTATTCATCTTTTGCATTCACCTTACTGATATTTTAATTAAGGCAATTTATTTCCAGCTGCTCTGTATATCTCATGCCACTGCTGCCTTGTTATTTCAATTTCTGATTCTCTTTTTATGTCCTGTATACGCTTTTTGTTTGTAGTTCCAACTATTGTTTTAATTTTTACCGGATGTCTAAGTATCCATGCTATAGCTATAGCTGTGTTTGATACTCTATTTTCCTTTGCTATCTCATCTATTTTTTTATTTAGTTCAGGAAATTTGTCATTATCTAAAAACACACCTTCAAAGAATCCATATTGGAATGGAGCCCATGCATGTATAGTTATATCTTCTAATACTACTTTTTATCTTTGTCATTTAATTTTATTTGTTCTGGATATGACCATTTACCAAGCTCGCTTTGTGCTATTGTCTTTGGTTCTTTTCCGCCATTTATAAGTAAAGTTCTATAATAAATTTCAGCAACCTCTTCTACATAAGATGCCTTTAAAAAAGCATCATCTATGCTTTCTTTAGATACTGCCAAAACACCATGATTAGCCATCAAACACGCATCTGCATCTTTAATAGGTTTTTTGATGCTATTTGCCAAATCCGCTGTACCTGGTCTTGCATAAGGCGCAACCTTTATAATCCCCTCTCCTCCAACAATATTCACTATTTCATATACTATAGGTGGTATTTCTTTATTTAGTACTGAGAAAGCTGTGGCAAACTTTGAATGAGTGTGTACTATAGCCTTTACATCCGGTCTGCATTTATACGCTTCTACATGCATAAGAAGTTCACTAGTAGGACGTACATCCTCATTTACTTCTATCAAATTCATATCTATATCTACAACACAAATATGGTTTGTTGTAAGTTTATCTCTAGACACTCCTGATGGTGTAACTAGAACATATCCTGTAGACTCATCTCTTATACTGAAATTTCCTGATTTATGCTTACATAAGCCATCTGCATCTGCTCTCTTAGCGATTTCAGTTAATTTAATTTTTAATCCTTCTAGCATCTCTCTTCTCCTAACTTATTATATATATTTTATATTATACCATTAACATAATAATGAACTGAATATTAATATTTATTCTAAGCAAACTATAAGTATAAATTCTAAGGAGGAAAATAAAATGAAAATAAAATTAAGATCACTTTTATTAATTGTATTATCTATATTTATGATAGGACTTGTTGGTTGCGGTAATGATAAAGCATCTTCTGATAACAATAATTCTTCATCAGATACTGCAACTACAAAAGAAGAATATGTAAAATACTTAAATGATAGATATACTCATCATTTAGGTAATTCTGCACTTTCAAACGATTACAACATATATTCTGATAACTACAGCTTTAAAGGAACAAATGAAGAATTTATAACAGGATATGGAACCGCCTATGGAAATTTAAAAACTCAATTAACATCATTAAAAAAGGTTTTAGAAACTAATGTCAAAAAAGGTACTACTGAGGTGGATAAGTTGAATAAAGATGTAATGGATTCTATAGATAAAACTATAGCTTCAATTGATAAATTTAATGAGACTTACTCTACAAAAGTTAAGGATTATGGCTCTTCAACTAAGGAAGAAATGATTACAGGTTTTAAAGATATAGGCAAAGCCCCTCATGATGCTAGAATGGAATTAGACAAATTAGTTAAAGATGCGAAAAATACTTTAGGCGTTAAATAAGTTTTTAACATGAAAAATAGACATCAAACCGACTATAAAGAGAACTTTAGATAGGTTTAATGTCTATTTTATTTCATCTAAAAATCATCTATTCATTATATAATATTATATCTTTTCAAAAGATCTTCAATCACTGTTCCTGAAACCTTCTTTAGAGCTATCTTTTTAACAATGTTAGCTGTCCATGGAAGTTTCATATCAACTACTTTTTTTCCATCCATCATCTTTGAAGTTGAATCAAGAAGCACACGGATGTCATAGCAGGAATTAAATACTTCTGGTACACCACGGTCAACATTTAAAAGTGTATATACTGCTTCCATAGCAGTTCTTACTGAATATTCAGTAGTGAATACTGTATCACGAACTGTATCTGCAAATTGTCCTATGAATGCAAAATTAACACATCCATCAGGAACAACTTTTGGTCTATCACCTTTTGTTCTTGGCATGAAAAAAGCTGTAATATACGGCATCATACATGGCACGCAATGAGCAGAATTCACTGCCATATCATGAATTTCCCTTTCTGGTACTCCCATATGATAAAGCCACTCTTCTGTTATTTCAATGCCCGTACATTCTCTCATAGGCTTCTTAATATAATCTCCTGGTACATCTGTAAATAATCCATAAACCCACACTACTAGTTGATCTTTTGGCTGTTCCTTAAAATGAGGCTGACGATTAAGTGTGTAGCTCATAAGCCAACTTGAATCCTTAACTGTTATTATTCCTCCTGTGACAACCTTACCGCTAAAAGGATCTCTCTTGCATATTTTCTCAATATATTTTGGAATTCTATTATCTAAAGTTGTAACAGTAGCTGATTCCCAGTTTGTAAGTTTCGTATTTGTACAGAACTTATCCGGATGTCCAAAGGAAGGGTCTTGAGATGCGATGTTCCTCCAAAGATCCCAACAGCCTCCGTTCTCAATTTTAAATTCTGGTGCATGATTATCATCTCCAAGAGATGAATTTTCAGTGCAACTTCCATTGGTTACAAATACAAGGTCATCTTCAACTAAATCAATAGTTTCCTTTTTTCCTTCATGGATACATACAATTTGTTTTGCTACTTTCTTATCTTTGCTTATATCAAAAATAACGTTAGTAACCTTTGTATCATATTGAAAATTTACGCCATGGCCTTCAAGATACTTAACCATAGGAAGTATAAGAGATTCATATTGATTATACTTCGTAAACTTTAAAGCACTAAAATCAGGAAGTCCTCCTATATGATGTATAAAACGTTGAATGTATAATTTCATTTCAAGGGCACTATGCCATTCCTCAAAAGCAAACATTGTACGCCAATATAGCCAGAAATTAGATGAAAAGAATTCTTCAGTAAATACATCCTCTATTTTTTTATCATATAAATCTTCGTCTTTTGTCATAAATAATTTTACTATTTCCATAGATGCTTTTTCTGAAAGTCCAAACTTTCCATCGGTATGTGCATCTTCTCCACGATTTATTGTAGCTCTCATAAGAGAATAATTTGGATCATGCTTGTTTAGCCAATAGTATTCATCTAAAACTGAAACTCCCTCAGTTTCTATTGAAGGAATGGAACGGAATAAATCCCATAGGCACTCAAAGTGATTTTCCATTTCACGACCGCCACGTATAATAAAGCCTTTTTCGTGATCTTTAATTCCGTCGCAAGCACCACCAGGAAGTTTTAATTCCTCTAAAATATGAATATGCTCTCCTTTCATCTGTCCATCACGTACAAGAAAGCAAGCTGCTGCAAGAGATGCAAGGCCTGAGCCTACAAGATAAGCTGATTTTCTATCAACATTAGCTGGTTTTTCAGGATGTGCAAAAGCTTCATAGTTTCCATTACTATAATACATATAAATACCACCTTTATCTATTTTATGAATAAATAATAATCCTTTTTTTAAATCATTAATATAGACAAAAATAACGCTGTGCCAAAATTTTAGGCACAGCGTTATTTTTGTAAAAACTTTATACACATCATATAATTTGTCTAAATTTTAATCAGTTCTATACTTTTCAAGGGCTTTTTTTACATCACCTTGGATAAGTATACTTAGCTTATCAATAATAACTGATGGATTCTCCTTCATTCCTTTTCTTATCCAGTCAATCATAAGCCCTACAAAAGCAAATTTATAAAAATCTGCTATAAAAGCTTTATCTTCATCTCTTACTGACATATCAACAGCTATTTCCTCAACTACTCCAATCAGCAGATCATAAGTTTCTTTATAAAGATAATATTCTAAATGCTCACGGGCAACAGAATGAAACACATTTATAACAAGTGCCTTATTTGAAAGCACATACTCAAATATCTGTAAAAATCCCTGCTGCCATGTATCATAAGTATTGTTTCCATCAATAGCTTTTATTGACTCATTTAAAAAAGTCCATTCGACTAAATCATAAATATCCTTAAAATGATAGTAGAAAGTTTGCCTATTTACCTCACAATCTTCTACTATGTCTATAATCGTTATTTTATCAAGAGGCTTTTCTCCCAAAAGTTTTTTAAGTGAAGCGGCAAGTGCTTTCTTGGTGGTCTGTGACATTATCATTCCCCCTTGAAATATTTTATAAATATTATATCAAAAAAATATAATATTTTCTATGATTTATGTATTTTTTTACCATAATATTGTATAATTATATATTATAAGGAGGTGTATTTATGATTTCATCTTTTTTACTTCTCATCCGTAGTTCTAACTCTTTCTTTCCTCAATTTGCGCAATTTTCCGTATATTCTGTGTGGCTTGTTCTTATTTTCTTGATCAGCATCCTTCCCATGTGGAAAATCTTTGAGAAAGCTGGACAAGATGGCTGGAAGTCTATTATTCCCATATACAATACTATAATACTTTTGAAAATATGCGGTTTAAGTCCTTGGCTAGTTATATTAAGCTTCATCCCTTATGTTAAACTTATCCTAGCAATAATAATTTGGTACAATCTATCTAAAGCTTTTGGTAAAGGTATAGGATTCACTTTAGGACTTATCTTTCTAGATGTAATCTTTTTATTTATCCTAGCCTTTGGCAGTAATGAGTACAATAATCCAAATGTTTATGATGTTTAAAAGAGTCTCTTTTGTGAGACTCCTTTTTAATAATTTAAACTTCTTCGGTTGTAAAGAAAATCAATATTGTTCCAAGGATAGATACTATAGCTCCAATTAAAAGCATTGAATTCACTCCTAAAGTATCAATAAGTATTCCTCCTGATAAACTTGCAAATACTCCACTTATTGTTATTGCTCCAGTAACTAATGCTTGTCCTTTAATCATATCGCTCTTATCTATAAGTCTGCTTACATAATATACAGAGGCTGGTATGAATAATGCATAGCCTGCAATTTGAATTACTTGAGCTAAATATATAATTGCTACAGATGTTGCAAAATAAGTTATGATATGTTTTACAGAAAATGCTATTCCAGAAATCATAATAAGTTTTTTGCAACTTATCTTATCTTTAATTTTAGCAAACAAAGACATAGTTGGAAGTTCTAATACCGCTGCAAGAAATATGGCATTCCCCATATCTTTACTGGTGCCTCCTACATTAGTCATAACTTGAATAAAAAAGTTATTGATTATAGTATGATCTAAGAAAACACATATAACTCCCAAAAGAAAAAGCATGAATTTCTTATATTTCTTACAGAATCCAATAATACTTATGTCACTTCCACTTTTTACCCGATGCCTCTCATGAGCTATGCTACTATTCACTCCCTTAGGAAGAGAAAATGTATAGATGAATATAATAAGTCCACATGTGAGCAGTACATAAAATATAGGTAAAACCTCAGGGTTGTGCTTTTCCACTACATATCCAAGAAGTAATGATATTACTGCGTAAGATACAGATCCAATTCCTCTTGCAAGTCCAAAATTAACTTCATAACCATGACTTTCAAATTCGAAAGATAGAGAATTTATCAATGGTTGAAGAGACATAGTTAGTGTAAAAACTACTATAATTAAAATTATAAGTGCCACAGACGGTGATTTGAAAAAATTTACCGAAATAGAACCTCCTATTATCATTATTACGATTAAACTTATTAAATTTTTTAACGATATTTTTCTTTTGCTATCTGCATAAGCAGCAAAAGTTGGCTGTGCTACAGCGGCAATAATGTTGGAAGCAGCCAAAATCACACCTATTAACGAATTATTGAATCCTTTATTAAGTAAAAATATCGACGCATATCCAATCATGGCACAATAAGTCATCCAATATAATCCGTGGATCATTGAATATCTTATGTCTAAGGATTTGTTGTGTTTTAAATTCATATTTTACCTCTCTCAATATAAAATGTTACTCTTTATTATATATCAAATACTATCAATTATAAATAAAAAGAACTTCGGAGAAAACTATGATAAATTCCGAAGTTCTTTTTATATTAAATTTAAATTACGCTTATTTATTATATTAGATTTTATTTATGATCTGCAGTCATAGATAAAGAATAATCTTCATGTATATCATACTTCTTTAAATAATATTTATGAAGTAAATGCATCAACAATATTTCCATTACAACTCCTATTGGAAGAAGTATAAATGGACTTATACCTGTAAATCCAAATATAGTATATAAAATAGCTATTACAAATCCAACTGTTGCCACATAAGGAAGCTGAGTTTTTACGTGATCTATGTGGTCAGCACCTGAGAATAGTGATGCCATAACTGTAGTATCTGATACTGGTGAGGAGTGGTCTCCAAAAAGAGCTCCTGATAAAACTGCTCCACACATACCTACTGTGATATTTATATCTCCAGTTATAGAATAAGCTAGTGGAATTGCAAGTGGAGTCATTATTGCCATAGTTCCCCATGATGTACCAGTAGCAAAAGCTATAATTATTGATATTCCAAATACGATTGGTGGCAAAAGTCCAAATGGAATACTATCTCCAACAAGCTGAACTACGAAGGCTGCTAGTCCCATTTCCTTAGTTATTGCCCCTAATGACCATGCCATAACTAATATAGCACCTGTCAATGACATAAGTTTAAATCCATCTACTACTGTAGCCATAGTTTCTTCAAATGTCATAATTTTACTAACTAATGCTATTATCATACCACTAACAGCCATTACAAAAGATCCCCATAAAAGTGCTGTTTGAGCATCGCAGTTTTCTAATACAGCCATAATTCCGTTTGGAAATCCTGCTCTGCCTGTATATAAAATACCTGCAATAATTGTTGTAAGAGCTAGTACTATAGGAAGAACAAAAGATTTAATCATAGGCCTTGTCTTTTTAGGTTCTCCAAGGTCAGAAGAAACATCTAGCATTGGATTAGCACCAGGTCTTGTAAACTCTCCAGTAGTCATGCATCTCATTTCAGCCTTTAACATAGGACCATAGTCTTTTCCAGTATACATAAGTACACCTACAAAAATAAGAGTTAATATAGAGTACATATTAAAAGGTATACTTTTAATATAAGCTGCAACTGGCTGAATTTCAGTTATTCCTGCAATATCAAGTCCTTGTCCAATCATTCCTATTTGATAAGCAATCCAGTCTGATAAGAATAAAGCAGCGGATGGTGCTGCTGTAGCATCAAGTACATATGAGAATTTCTCAGATGAAATTCTATAATCTTTACATATATCTCTGAATACGTTACCATCAACCGCAGCAACTAGGCAGTCATTGATTGAAGTTGCCATTCCTAGGCCCCAAGTTCCTAAACATATTGAACGTCTTTTTTTGAATTTCCTCTTTGCAGCATCAGCTAACGCAAAGCTTCCACCAAGCCTCCAGATAAAAGAAATTCCTACACCCATAAATAAAGTAAATAATAGCAGTGTGACATTCTCTGACATGTTAGTAACTATAGTTTCTAATGCATAAGTAACTCCAAATATAGGGTTCCAATGATTAATAACTAAACACCCTGCAAAAAGTCCGGCAAACAATGAAATAAGTACCTGTTTTGTAGCAAAACATAATGCGATAGCTACAATTGCTGGCAAAAGCGCTAAGACACCATAAGTTGTTTCCATAATATTTCCCCCTTTATTATTTATCACTAAAATATTCAAGCAAATAATATGCCAATACAACTTAATCAACTAAAAGTTATATTATATCACAGTATTAAAGTGATTTAATTTTAAAAGGCAAATTTATATGTCATAATTATCTGACAATTACTCTTTAATCCTTGTCAACATATGTCAACATTTATTATGAGTAAAAAAAGAACTACTATAAGTTTAATTCATAGAAGTTCTTAAAATTTTATATATTAAATACTATAAACCTTCTTTCCACCTAAATAAGTTGCTTCTACTTTTATATCTTGTATATCCTTTTTATCAATATTCATAATATCATCTGATATTATAATAAAGTCTGCTAATTTGCCATACTCTATTGATCCCTTTATATTTTCCTCATAGGATGCATATGCTCCGCCTAGTGTTAAGCCATACAAAGCTTCTTCAACACTTAAAGCTTCTTCCATTATCCAACCTTCATTAGGATATCCATTATAATCCTTTCGGTTAGTAGCTACATAAATGCTATGCATAGGATTTAATGAGTCCACTGGGCAATCAGATGAGATGCATATGTTAAGTCCTTCATCACAAAGCCTTTTATATATATAAGATGTTTTCATTCTTTCTTTTCCAACCCTGCTTTCTGCTATATATAAATCAGTATTTATACATATAGGCTCCATATATGCTACCACATTAAGTTCCTTAAATTTATTTATTATACTTTCTGAAAGAATTTGTATATGAATAAGTCCAAATCTGTTATCTTTAATTGAACTTATTTTTCTTGCTTTTTCAAAAGACTTTAAACACATATTTATAGCTCCATCTCCAATTGCATGAAACACTAGGTTCATGCCACCCTTAACTGCTGTACTAGAAAGCTCATCTAATTTTTCTTGTGAAAAAACACTAATTCCTTTTGAATTAGGATCATCTGAATAAGGTTCATCTAAATATGCCGTATTCATTCCTAATGACCCATCGGTTAAAAGTTTCAATGGTCCTATTTTAAAATTCTCATTTCCAATTCCAGTTCTATAACCTTCACTTAAAAATTCTTTCAATCTATCTACATCAGGTAACAAGCATTGCTCATAAATTCTAATTGGTAATCTATTTTCCGATATAAGTTCATCATATGCTTTTAATATTTTCCTCCAATTTTTACTTGAAAATGTTTCGAAATCATCTGTTTGCAAAGATGTAAGGCCATAACTTATTGCCTTATTAACTCCCTTAACAATCATTGTTTTTATTTCCTCTATAGTTGCATCTGGAATTTTGCTGTATATTAAATATCTAGCATTTTCTTTTAATACTCCTGTAGGCTCACCATTTTCATCTCTTTCTATTTCACCACCAATTGGATTATCAGTACTTTTATCTATATTTGCTTTTTTTAGAGCTAATGAATTTACCACAACAACATGTTCACATATCCTAGTGAAAACCATTGGATGAGTAGTAGATATTTTATCTAAATCATATCTGTTTGGATATCTTCCTTCTTTAAAATGTGTTTGATTCCACCCTCTCCCACAGACCCATTTATCAGCTTCTATTTTGTTTTCATATATATATTTCTTAGATTTTTCAATAACTTCCTCAATGGATTTAATACCGTTACAATCTATTTTTGTAAGAGAATACCCATAGTTTAATAAATGAACATGACTATCATTAAATCCTGGAACAACGGTTTTTCCGTTTAAATCAACCATCTCATCCTTTTGTCCTATTAATTTCATAGCATCATTATACTTTCCAGCAAATATAAACTTATGTTCTTCCACAATCATTGAATCTACATATGGTTGATTTTTATCCATAGTAATTATGTTACCATTAAAAAATATAGTTTTCATATATGCCCCCTATGCTTTTCATTTTTATTGATTTATAAAGATCTTTGCTATACTAAATATAAAATTATTTTAGTATGTGTAAACTTTTATTACTTCATATACAAGCATTTTTTATGCCATATATTTAAGAATCCTATATTTTAAAAATAAACTTAATATTCTATATATTAAAACTATTATAAATGATGATTTTATTAATATATTATAGTTTCTATATTAAATTTCAATATTATTGCCATTTTACTTGCCAACATGTCATTTTTATCCTTCAATTTTTTTACTTAACTAATGGAGATTTCAAAATAATCACTCAACTTTTCCACTGTTTGCATTATGACCATTTATCCTTCTATAAAGTGTTCTTAAACTGATACCTAAGATTTTAGCAATCTGCTTCTTTCCTTCCAATGTATATCCATATTGGTCTAAAAGCTTTTTTATTTTTTCATTTTCTAAATCATTACATTCTTTATTGCCTTCCTTACTAATCATAGTCTGATTAAATATAGTATCCGGCAGATCATTTATAGTCATAGTTTTGTCTTCACATAAATTTGCAGCATATTCTACTACATTTTGAAGTTCACGTATGTTACCCGGCCAATTATAATTTAAAAATAAATTTTCAACTTCTGGACTTATTGAATCTAAAGGTGTTTCCAATTTTTCCTTAATCTTTTCTATATAATTATAAGCTATTGGAATTATATCACCCTTACGTTGCCTTAATGGAGGTATTTTTATATTAATTACTGCTATACGATAAAAAAGGTCCTGTCGAAATTTTCCTTTATTAATCATCTCTTCTAACTTGCAGTTAGTTGCTGCTATAACTCTTATATCTAGTGGGATTTTTTTAGAAGATCCAACTCTTTCAAGCTCATACTCTTGGAGTACTCTTAAAAGTTTAGGTTGAGCTGAAAGTGGCATCTCACCCAATTCATCTAAAAACAAAGTTCCTCCCTGAGCCATTTCTATTTTTCCAATCTTTCCTTCTTTTCTTGCACCAGTAAACGACCCTCCCGAATATCCAAAAAGTTCACTTTCAAAAAGATTTTCTGGTATGCTAGAACAATTTATAGCCACAAAAGGATATTTGCTTCTTTTGCTAGCATTATGTATAGACTTAGCTATAAGCTCTTTCCCAGTTCCAGTTTCTCCAGTTATAAGTACAGGCGTAGGACTATCTGCCAATTTTTTAATTAATTTTTTTAGTTCCTTCATTTCTTTGCTTTCTCCAACAATCCCTGTATTAAAACTATGAATTTGAAGCTTTTCATTAATCTCGTCTGCAAATCTCACTAATGTTCCTATTCTCTTATTATCTATAACTATAGGTTTAGTTGTAATCTTAACACTGAACTTTCCCATAGATACATTTTTTTCAAAAAAGTTTGCTCCATTCAAAATATCTTCAGCTATCTCTTTAGAGAAAATCTGTCGTATAGATAAAGAACCTTCATCTAATTTTAGAAGTTTATATGCAAGATTATTACCTTGTATTATAACTCCATGTTGGTCAGTGAGAATTAAAGGATCTTTCGAAATTTCTAATGTATCATTAATAATATAATCCATATGTCCGCACTCTAAAGCTCCAGATTTACTAAGTACATATTCTCCTATCAAATCAGCCATTTCCTTAATTGCATCTAAATATACAGAATTGTTCTTGCTTATCCTTCTCTGTCCTTCTTTGGTAAAAGAAGTAAAATCTGCAACTCCTATAACAGAAGTATTAGCCCTTATAGAACATAAAATTTCAATAGTAGATGGACAGTGTTCCCTAAATCTACATCCTATACATGACGGCATATCCCCTGGAGTATTTACCAAAATGCTTCCATTATTCAATACATCTCTTATAAATTTTGTATGTACAGTACTTCCTTTCTTCTTTAAATAAGTTGGAGTACAGTAAAAAAGAGTACCTCTTTCATCAAATATAGCAACTTCAAGCTTTAAGCAATCAGAAATTGCTAAAACAAGTTTCTCAATAGATGGTCGAACATCTTCTAAATTAAACATATTTATTCCTCCCCACAAAAACAATTCTGAATATTGTTTACATTATAATTATACTATTGTAATATTAGGTTGACAATTAATATTGTCAATATTCAGTCATATTTGACAAATGTCAATAATCTTTCAATGTCTTTTACATATATTTTTATTACAGTTTATTGACAAACCCTTTAATATTCAAGGGTTTAAATTATTATATATATTTTTGGCACACATATTGCTATTAAATATTTCATAAGGTCAGTAGCAAATTTAGGATTTATTTAATATAAGGGGGATTTAAAATGTTAAACAAAAAAGACGTTCTTAACTTAAATGGCAAAGTTGCTGTTATTACAGGAGCTGGCTCTGGAATAGGTCTAGGTGTTGCTCAGTTATTGTCTGCATATGGTGCTGCAGTAGCTATGGTAGATATAAGTGATGCTGGCGAAGCTGCTGCTGAAGAAATCAGACAAGCTGGTAGAAATGCTGCTTTCTTCAAATGTGATGTAACTAACGAAAATCAAGTTATAGAAACTGTAAAAGCTATTAAAGAAAAATTTGGTAATATCGATATTCTTCATAATAATGCGGGTGTAACTGTTAGAAAAACTATGCCTGAATTAAGTGAAAAAGAATGGGATTTCGTATTAGATGTTGGTTTAAAGGGATTATTCCTTTTCTCTAAACACATAATTCCTGTAATGGCAGCTAACGGTGGTGGAAGCATAATTAATACTGGTTCAGGATGGGGCTTAAAAGGTGGAGACCAAGCTGTTGCCTACTGTGCAGTTAAAGGTGGAATCGTAAACGTAACAAGAGCTATGGCTATAGATCATGGTCATCAAAATATACGTGTAAACAGTGTAAATCCTGGCGATACAGATACTGCTATGCTTAGAGATGAAGGAGTTCAAACTGGAATAGTTAACGAAAACACATCTCAAGATGAATATTTAAAGGACTGTGGTTGCGGAAGACCTCTTGCAAGAATTGGTATGCCTGAAGATATAGCAAACGCTGTACTATTCCTTGCAAGTGACTTATCAAGCTGGATAACAGGTGCTGCATTAGTTGTTGACGGCGGCGGTATCGCATAATATATGATTTTATTTTATTAAAGGAGGAGACAAATATGAGAGGATTTAAAAATCATCCTTACATACCAAATTCAGTTCCAGAAGTTGAAGCAGAGATGCTTAAGGAAATTGGCATGAATTCTTTGGATGAACTTCACAAAAATGTTCCAGAACTTTTAAAATTAAAGAAAGAAATGAATCTTCCAGAAGCATTTCAATCTGAGTATGAATTAAGAAGACATGTAGAAAGAATATTAGATAAAAATGCAAATTGCAAAAAGAATCTAAACTTCTTAGGAGCAGGCTGCTGGCAGCACTATGTTCCTGCTATATGTGATGAAATAAATGGAAAAGGTGAGTTCTTAACTGCTTATGGTGGTGAACCTTACAATGATGAAGGTCGTTTCCAATCTTTATTTGAATATGCAAGCATGGTTGCTGAACTTGTTGATATGGACGTTGTAAATGTACCAACTATGGACTGGGCTCAAGCTGCAGCGACTACTGCAAGAATGGCTCAAAGAATTACAAATCGCACCACTGTTTTAGTTCCAGAAATAATGGATCAAGAAAAACTTGATGTTATGAAAAATTACTGTGAAAGTGTTATTAAGTTTGAAACTGTTAAATGTAACGCTAAAGGACAATTAGATTTAACTGATTTAAAATCAAAGGTTAATTCAGATACTGTTGGTGTTTATTTTGAAAATCCAAATTACTTTGGAATAATTGAAGAAAATGGAGAAGAGATTTCAAAAATCGTACATGAAGCTGGTGGATTAAGCCTAGTAGGTATAGATCCAATATCTCTTGGTGTATTAGCTGCTCCACCATCTTATGGTGCTGATATTGTATGTGGAGATTTACAACCACTTGGAATTCATATGAATTACGGCGGTGGTCAATCAGGATTTATGGCAACTAAAGATGATGAAAAATTCGTAATGGAATTCCCATCAAGATTATTTGGTATAGCTCCAACTACAACTCCTGGTGAATACGGCTTTGGTGATGTAGCTTACGATAGAACTTCTTTCGGTCATCACAGAGAGCATGGCAAAGAGTATGTTGGTACTCAATCAGCTTTATGGGGTATCACAGCTGGAGTTTATCTAGCAACTATGGGACCTTGTGGAATGTATGAAATAGGACAAACTATAATGCAAAATGCTCAATATGCTGCTAAAAAGCTTTCTTCTATACCTAATGTTAAGGTAAATAGCTTTGGAAGCACATTCTTTAAAGAATTTGTAGTTGATTTTTCATCTACTGGAAAAACAGTAAGTGAAATCAATAAAGAACTTTTAAATAGAAATATATTTGGTGGTAAAGACTTATCTGAAACCTTCCCTGCTCTTGGACAATGTGCTCTTTACTGCGTAACAGAAATCCATACTAAAGAAGATATTGATACTTTAGTTAAAGAGATTTCTGATATTGTGAAATAATTCTTAGAAAGGGATGATACTGTGGAAAGAATAGATAGATCAACAAAGGTAAGAGTCAATTTTCATCAAGCCAAATGGGATGAGCCTATCATATATGAATTGAGTACACCAGGAGAAAGAGGAATACTTGTTCCAAAGGCAAACAAAGCTATAGAAGCAGAAGTTGGAGACGGTTTGTCTGCACTTCCAAAAAGCATGGTTAGAAAAAATAAAGTTAATCTTCCTGAAATGTCTCAAAGCAGAGTTTTAAGACACTATGCAAGACTTGCTCAACAAACTTTAGGTGCAGATGTCAATATTGAAATTGGACAAGGTACTTGTACTGTAAAATATAGTCCAAAGGTTAACGATCAGCTTGCAAGAAACGTTGAAGACCTTCACCCATTACAAGATATCGAAACTGTTCAAGGTATGCTTCAAATTTTCTATGAAACAGATAGATATATGAGTGAAATTTCTGGAATGGATCGTTTTACATTCCAACCAGGCGGTGGTTCTCAAGCTATAATGGCTATGGCATCAGTAATGCATTCATATTTTAAAGATAAAGGTGAAGATAGAAATGAAATAATCACAACTATCTACTCTCACCCATCTGATGCAGCAGGTCCTGCTGTAAAGGGATTTAAAATTATTTATCTTCAACCAGATCCAAAAACAGGACTTCCTACTTTAGAACAGTTAAAAGCTGCTGCTTCAAATAAGACTGCAGGATATATTGTAGCTAATCCTGAAGATACTGGAGTATACAATGAAAATGTTAGGGAATTCGTTGATTATATTCACTCTATAGGTGGACTTTGCGGTTATGACCAAGCAAATGCTAACGGATTATTAGGAGTAACAAGAGCACGTGATGCTGGATTTGACATGTGTTTCTTCAATCTTCATAAGACATTCTCTACTCCACACGGCTGTGGCGGACCTGCTTGCGGTGCTACAGGAGTAAAGGAAGAATTAGTCCAATTCCTTCCAGCTCCAATCATAGATTTTGATGGAGAAAAATATTTCTTAAACTATGATATATGCAACAATCCAAATGGTGTTGGTAAAGTAAGACAATGGCACGGAGTTTCCCAAGTTGTTTTGAAAGCTTACTGCTGGATTCGTTCTTTAGGCGCAAACGGATTATATCAAGTTGCTAAGACTGCAGTTCTTAACAACAACTACTTATTCAAAAAATTAATGGAATTAGATGATGTTACTGCTTACTACGAAGATGGAAACAATCAAAGAATTGAACAAGCTAGATACTCTATAGAAAATCTAGAAAAAGCTACAGGCATTGGAACTGGAGATATTCAAAGAAGAATGATGGATTTTGGAATGCACTACTGGACATCCCATCACCCATACTACTTACCTGAACCAATGACTTTAGAGCCAACAGAAACACCATCTAAGAAAGATATAGATGAATATATTGAGACTCTTAAGTATGTGTTCAACGAAGCTCATACAAATCCTGAAATAATAAAGACAGCACCTCATAATAGTGTTATACATCAAGTTGATGAATCAGGTATGGATGATCCAAATATGTGGGCAACAACTTGGAGAGTATATTTAAGAAAATATAACTAAAGTTTTAAACCTATTTAATAAATGTGCAGCTAATTATTTATGCTGCACATTTATTAAGTATAAGTTAGGGGTAGTTGATATGAAGAAAATAGGCTTAATTATAAATCCAATTGCAGGCATGGGCGGAAGTGTCGGCTTAAAAGGTACTGACAATATGATTGAAGAAGCAGTAAAAAGAGGCGCAGTTCCTCATTCAAATGAAAGAGCAAAACTCGCCCTTGCTGAACTTCTTTCTATAAAAAATGAATTTGAAATAGTAACCTATGCTGGAGAAATGGGTGGAAATTTAGCACAGGAAATGGGATTCTCATATAGTTTTTACAGTAAAAGTACATCTACATTAAGCAAATCTGATACCATATCCTTAGCCAGATTATTAAATAAGGATAAAGTTGATCTTATAATATTTGTAGGCGGTGATGGTACTGCAAGAGATATTTTTGAAGCTGTGGGGGACACTTCAGTTACTCTTGGCATACCAGCTGGTGTAAAAATCCATTCTCCTGTATATGCTAAAACTCCTAAAAACGCAGGTATCTTAGCTAAAAAATATATTTTAGGCCACATATCAAATATAAAGGAAGAAGAAGTTCTAGATATTGATGAAGAGCTATATCGCAAAGAGATAATCAATACAAGGCTTTACGGGTATCTAAAAGTTCCATTTGAAAGAACCTGTATGCAACATTCAAAATCTTCCACTCCTTTATCAGAAGCCGCTGCTATACACTCCATTGCTTATGAAGTTATAAATGCTATGGAAAAAGACACATATTATTTGATAGGAGCTGGAACTACAACTCGCGGAATAATGAATATGTTAGATATTCCAAACACCTTAATAGGAGTTGATCTAATTTATAATAAGCAATTAGTAGCTAATGACCTTTATGGAAACGAAATTTTAAAATATATTAAAGGTAAAAAAACTAAACTTATTGTAACAATTACGGGGGGACAGGGATTTTTATTTGGCCGTGGTAATCAACAGCTTACTCCAGAGGTAATTCGCGAGATAGGAAAAGAGAATATAATTATACTAGCCACTAAGGAAAAGCTATTTAAGCTTCAAGGACAGCCCTTGATGGTTGATACCTTTGATGAAGACCTTAATGAAACTTTATGCGGCTACTATAAAGTTATAAGTTCCTATGGAGAATTTGTGGTCTGTAAAGTAAGTAATATATAATTATGAACCATAAAGGTGTGCTATAAAATTTCTATCTTTTACAGCACACCTTTTTATATTCTTTCTGTTTTGTTTACATATCAAGCCATTCTTTATGACTCCTATTAAGCTTTTATTCCATTTAATTCTTGATATAAATAAGCAGCATAAGAATCTGTCATACCGCATATAAAGTCGGTTACTAATAAAAGTCTTGAATATTCACTACTGCATCCTTTCTGATCTACATCATTTTCACAGACAAATCTATAATTTTTAGAAATCAATGAATACAGCTTACCATCATATCCTTTATATGGTTTTACATCCTTGTTTAAAGCTGCTGGAACAAATATATTTAATAAGCTGTGAATAATGTTATACCCTACTATTTCATTTGCCACTACGCTTTCATTAGTATAAACATATTCTTTTGATATACTTCTCAGGAATAAAGAGATGTTATTTGCTTTTGAATTTCCTAAAAGATCTCCTTTATAATTTCCGTCCATAATATCATCATAAGATGAAATAAATTCTTCTATCACAGAATCCCTTAAGTACCTATTAAGCTTTATAATAAATGACTTTAATGCATATTCACCTGGATCTTCATATCCATATTCTTCTTTTGCTATTTCATAATTTTTAGAAAGGTAAAAGGACAAACTCTCTTCTAAAGTTTTTTCTTCATATCCTTGTTCTTTAATAAATTCCTTATATCGTTTTTTGAATATGTCATGTGATATTATCTTTTTATTAAAGGCATCTTCTAAATCACCTAAAAGATAAGCTATATCATCTGCTGCTTCTAAAATATATACAAGCGGATTCCTACAGCCTTCAATTTTTATATGCTCTGCAATTTCTCTAAATACCTTCTCCTCTGATTTATAATATCCCATTTTTTTTAGTCTGCTGTTTTCAAGTTCTAATGATGATATTGGATATTTAATAATTGAACCTAATACGCCTATTGTAAGATTCATTCCATATCTATCAATAACAAAATGCAATTTTGTAAGTATCCTAAGTCCTTGAGCATTACCTTCAAAATTTAATAGATCTAGTCCCTCTTGCTTATCTAATATAAAATTATACTTATCATACTTGAAAGTATATGTATCATCATCATTTTTAAAAAGCTTTTCCTCAAACCATTCCCTTATAGCAACTTCTCCAAAATGACCAAATGGAGGATTTCCTAGGTCATGTATAAGTCCTGCACAAGCAAGTATGTTTCCTATATCCTCAACCATATCTGATGTAACTCTATCTTCATAATTTTTCGTATTCTCTACAAGTTTGCATCCTATACTAATACCAAGTGATTTTCCTATAGATGATACTTCTAAGGAATGCGTAAGTCTTGTTCTAACAAAATCAAGCTTTTCCAAAGGAAATACCTGAGCTTTATCCTGAAGACGTCTAAAAGACGCACTAAATAGAATCCTGTCATAATCATTTTCAAACTCATCTCTACAGTCTATAGATTTTTTATTAGTACCTTTATGATCCCTTATTCTATTTTTATTTAATAATTGATTCCATGTAAATTTAGCCATTATTACCCCTCACTTTTAGTGAATATATATTATATTTTGTCTTAATTTCATTATTATTCAGTTATAATGATAATAATTTATAATAATATTTTCTCTTATAATTAATTCGTCTTAAAAATATTTATCATAAAAAAGAACTTCGTTAAAAATTATCTTTAGCGAAGTTCTTTCTTTATTATTTAGATATTTTAACTAAATAAATTCTATAATCTCTGAAACAACTTACATATCAAGCCATTCATGGGTTCCTTTATATATGAATTCTGCTCTTCTGCAATTAGGACATATATAAACATCGAATATAAGATGTTCTTCCACATCAAAGATTGTACTGAAAAATCCCCTATTGTTATCCTGACTATCAAACCTATATTCTTTTAAATACTTCATTTCCGTTTTACATGCTAAACATTCCATAAATTTCTCTCCCCAGTTTAATATTAAATTAATATTATGCTCTATTTAAAATCCATCTTATAGAGTCATCAATGACCTCATCACGGCAATATTCATTAAATATTTCATGAAATAGTTCACCATATATTTTCATTTCACGATCTTTAGATGATGCTGCTTTGAAAAAGTCATAGGTATCTTGAACTGAAACAAGTCCATCATTTTCTCCATGCATCATCAAAACTGGATAATTAAAGTTTTTAACTTCATCTTCAAACCATCTAAGTCCATCACAAATAGCATAACAAAGTCCTGTAGTGAATGTCTTTGTGTTATATGGATCCTTCCCGTACCAATCTACAACCTCTTGAACTGAGCAAACGCCTTGTCCAAGTTCATTAGGAAGCTTTTCATGTGGATCTAATTCTTTAGGAACACTTGATATAAGTTTACCATTATCTTTAGTAAGAGCTCCACTGGTAACTATGCCGGCTAATTTTTTATTTGGATACTTTGCTCCATAAAGAGAAACTGCAAATCCACCCATACTATGTCCTAAAAGGAACACTAGAAGATTTTGATTTTCACATATAGTCATATCTACGATTACATTAACATCATCTAACATTTCATTGAAATCATTATAATATGTCTTCTCCCCATCAGAACGTCCATGCCCACGGTGATCAAAACGATAAGTACTTATTCCTGCCTTATGAAACTTTTCTGCTAAATAATCATAACGTCCTTGATGCTCACAGAGCCCATGAACAATTATACATACTGCTTTAGAGTTATCCACCATTTCTTTGTTTAAAAATAACTTTGTTCCGTCAAATGATGTAATTACCTTCTCACACATAATAATCCCCCCATTATACTGTTTCTTATATTTAAGTATAAACTTATTGGAATCAAATGTAAATGCAATCCAAATCACTTAGGTTATTTAGAAAAGCTCTTCACTTATATAAGTTACCATTTAAATTATTATCTGAAAACTTGTTATGTTCTATAAATTCAAATCTTATATTATTTATAAAATACCTATTTATCAATATCAAGTTGCGAATCCAAAACTATTTCCTTCAAATTATTTTTTTGAATCTCTAATAATTCATTAACCTTATTAACAATCTTTTCAACTTCTTTCTGAGGATTATTCCACCAATCCCTACTCCATATTCTTATAATATTCCATCCTCTGCTCTCAAGATATCTCTGCCTATAAATATCCCTTTCTCTGGCTGATTTAGAAGAATGATACGCAGCTCCATCACATTCTATTCCCAATATATATCTAGAACTTATATTGTCATATATACCCAGATCTATTTTGTACCCAGAGACTCCTATTTGTGTATCAACTATTAACCCTTCTCTTTGAAGTGCATCGTGTACCTGATTTTCAAAATCTGAATCATAATGAATATTTGTATTTCTAGATATGAGTGAGTCGCAAACGCTGTATAATATCTCTTTTTCAACATTCTTATTTCCTTCAGATACAGCTCTAACATATTGAAGATATTTCTTAAATAGTTTTGGACCATTATTCCTGGATGAATCAACGTTTAAATCTTCAGGTTCTATAGATGTGACTACATATATTTTATCCTTAGCTCTACTAATCGCAACATTCAGTCTGTTTTCCCCTCCATCTTGAGATAAAGAACCAAAACTTGTAACAACTTTTCCTTTTTCATTCTTAGCGTATGCAGTAGAGAAAATAATAATATCCCTTTCGTCTCCTTGAACATTTTCAATATTTTTAATAAACAAACTCTTATCCTCATTATCTTGGATTCTTTCAATTTCAGAATAATAGTTATTTGCAAATTCAGGGTCCTTAGCAGCCTCAATTTCTAATAAGTTATCAATTAAGTCTCTTTGTGTTATATTGAATGTAATAATACCTATTGTTTCATCATTTTTTCTATTATTCAATATGTCTTTAACTAATCTTACTACTTCTTCAGCTTCAATGGGATTTCTTCTATCACTCCATTTTCCATCTACCTTAATTCTTTCTATAGGTTTTTCTTCACTTATTTCACACTTTAAAATATTAGGGGAAACTTCTAAACGTCCACCATAAAATGCATAATTAGAAAAATTTATCAATTCATCATAATGAGATCTATAATGATAGTATAGTGAAGTTGAATCGAAATTATATTTAGCAAGATCTAAAAGACTTTCTTCCTCCAATGCTGCTTCAATTTCAATATCATATTCATCCTCTTCTTCATCAAATTTACTATTAAACATAGATGATGGTCTTAATTGCTTATCATCACCAGCAACTACTACCTTTTTTCCTCTATATATAGACGGAATAGCTGATTCAATAAACATCTGGGATGCTTCATCAAAAATTATTATATCAAAAAGACCTTCTATTAAAGGTAATATTTCAGAAACACTTTCCGGTGATAGAAGCCAACATGGATAAAGATCAAAAATTACATCTTGAAATTTAGCTGTAAACTCCCTTATTTGAAGGACTTTACTTTTTTTATTACATTCTCTAATCATACTTTTCCATAACTTTTCATTCTTTTTCTTGCTGTTTATGGCTGTATTGTCCCATTTTTGATTAATGTATTTAGGTATCGCTCTTCTTTTTTTGTCTATAGCATTAGATGCTTCTTTTGTTAACGATTTATAATTATCTATATTTTCTAATTCTTCTGCATATTCTCGTTGTAATTGCCCTATATATATTTGATTAGCTAATAAATGAATATTTTCTAATATAATATGGGCCTTTTCGTAATCCTTCTCTATAGAATATATGCCTTCAAGAAAATTTATCTCTCTTTCTTTTATATCACTTACTGTACATCGCAAAGACGATATTTCATCATATCTCTCTAATACATCTAGAATTAATTTTAAATTTCTAATAATTGCTTCTGTATCATCAAATCTAATTGTTAGTTTATTGACCTCATCCATAATTAAAACATTGTTTAAAAATTTAAAGTACTCAATAACTTTATTGATCTTATCAACCTCAGACTCAATAATAGCTATTATATCCTTTACCTTATTATTGAATATATTTAGATTTTCTTCTTCCTTAGCCTTATTTTTTTTCAAATTTATCCAATACATAACACTAAACTTAGACCCACTTGTGAATTTTTCCAATAAATATGTATTTTCATCCTCTACTATTTTTTTAGCTATAGTTTCAATAGATAAGTTATTATTAACTACTTTTTTTGATTCTTCGAAATATTTTACTTCATCCATAAGATTAGTTATTATTATTTTATAGTCATTTATTAAATTCTTAACATCCTCAATAGCATCTTCTAAGTCATAAATATCTATATTATCCTTTATAAATAAGCAATATGTGTTATCACCCATAATATGCTTTAACTTGTAGAATTTCAAAGCTTTTTCATTACTTAATAATACATTTTTTATTGATACAAGATCATCATATGTATATTGTTTAAACGGAAAACTTTTTCTAAACTTTCTAAAAAACTTATTTAAAATCTCATTTTCTTTATTTATCCTTTGTTTGTTATACATTTCCTGAATTGTAAGTCCAAAACTACTTTTCTTAGTTAAAATATCACTAAGTGTATTGAGCTTTTCTACATTTTCATCTATAATATTTGACATAGAATCTATAGATTTATTATTTAAACTGCCTCCCCTTAAGCTTAATATTCTATTAGCAATCCTAGAATATAATAACTTCTTATCTATCTCCTTATTAAACATTATCATTTTAGAATTAATAGATGACGCACGATTAAATATAACGTCTAATGCTGCTTTCTTTTGTGAAACCATAAGTACTTTTTTACCTTGACCTAAATATTGAGATATTATGTTTACTATTGTTTGTGATTTACCTGTACCTGGTGGTCCATATATAACAAGCTCAGAATTTTGAATTGACCTCATTACAGCTATCTCTTGACTATAATCTAAAGCAGAAATAAAATAAAACTCTTTTTCTTTTATATCATTACAAGTGATAGATCTACTATTACTTATATCTCCCAATCCCTTTATATCTTCATCTTTAAGTAATTTACGCATTAAATCATTACTTAACTCCATACTCTCCATCTCCTGATAATCTTTATATATGGAATTTGCAATATTAAAATGCCCCATAACAATATTATTCTTAATTTTTAATTCACCTAGATTATATATAGGTTGAGTTTCTATAGTTATATCTTTAAATGTATGTATTTTTTTCTCATTATAAGTAATATATATGTTTTCCTTTTTTAATTTTTCTAAAACTCCATTAATTATATTCATTCCAAACAATGACAAATCATCATACTCTGTATCAATATCTGCAAGTTTTTCTTCATTATATTTAGCATATCCAATCAAAAACACTTTATTTAAAATGACAGGCGAATCAATTTTATTTACTATAGCCCATTTACCTCCAATTTTAACAACTTCTATGGGAAATAATAATGGAGCTCTAGTAAATGTACCATCTTTAAAATACCCCTCAACAAAAGGATAACCTATAAATAATTCATATCTTCCTGTTTCCCTCTCTATGTTTTTAATTTCTTTCACTAAAACTTTAATATTATCTGAATAACTTAGAATTTCTTCTCTAAATTTCTTTAGTTTATCATCTTCTTCTATAAGTTTTTGATTATACTTGTTTTTTATTGCGTGTAAGTCTTCATTAGTATATTCTTTTCCTGAAGATTTTAACTTTTCGATTGCTTTCTTCTTATCCTTTTCTATCATTTCTTTTAATTTTTCATACTTCTGAGCATACCAATTATATGAATCTTCTAATATTTCTAAAGGCCCATCTTTTCTTCTACATAAAAATTTTATGACATCATTTGATAATCCATTATTAAACTTATCTAATTTCACAATATCAAATGCTCTTTTTTTATATAATTTTTTCGTAACTAGACTACTATTTCTTCCACTAATATTTATAAGCCTAGTACTATACTTTTCAAGTATCCCTTTCATCTAACCACCCTATTCTTGAACTTATTTTACAAGATTTTATCATATTATAATTATATATTAAGTCTTTTGTTCACTCATAAAATTTTCTTAATAAAATCTATTTTATTTTAATAGTACATATTACTTAATTTATAAATACTATTTTAAAAACTTAACATTCCTATTTAATCTATATAAACCATTTTAAATATTGGATAGTAATACAAAAATAATCTTATTAAATTAGCATTTATTAAGGTCCATTTTCCGACTTATAAAATAATGTAAAGTTAAAGTTCTGCTTTACTTTCCTTGCGTCTCATTCTTATAAATCTTTAAGTTTGATATCATTCAAATATATCTTGGAAATACATATACTAATTATCCATAATTTTTATATAACTAAAACTAATCATTTTCTATATAGTAGAATACATAGTTAAATTTATATCTAATAAGATTTTGGTCTTGCTTTAAATTATATTCCACTGTATAACTAGAGCATTTCAAAAAATTCAGAGAGTTCTATAACTTAATTTTGGGTTATCAGAGTAGTCCATGAAATATTTTCAGCTAGAATGGAATTATCTTCTGGTATAGTGAGGTTGTCTTCTATCCATTTATAAAAACTCTCATAATCAAATTCTTCATTTTCTATTGCTCCAGTAATGGTTGATATATAAGTTTTTGAGCATCTTGGTTCACTAAAGTAATTTTTAATTTTATTTATGCCAACACAAAAATTACTAATAAACTCTCCCTGTTTGTTAGTAGAAAAATCGCCAAAAACAATTCTAATTAAATTTATATTAAAGTTAATTTTCGAACTATTATCATTTATTGTTTTAATTATTTCAAAGGTTACCTTTTTTAAAAACTCTATATCTGTAGCTTTTTTCTTATTAACATTGACTGTTAGTTGTAAACAATATGCATCTTTCATATTTGTTTTCCCATAAAAACTTTCATCATGAGCGTAAATTCTTGACCCGTCTAAGTTACTACAAAATTTTATATTCCTATCAAAATCTCCACTATTCATTATTGCTTCTACTATATTATCATTTGTCCATTTTTCATAATTATTAGATTGATTTTCAGGTAGTGTACTATCTTCTAGTTGAGATTTTTCACTTGCTTGTTTATCTAATTCTAATTGAAGTTTATTTTTTTCATCTTCAAACTCTTTTTTAGTCTTCTCTAGTAATTCAATCTCAGCATCACTATATGAATCAAGTCTGCATTCTTCTAAATCTAATCTATCATTAAAAAAACTATAACTTTTAATTTTACCTGATACAATAATATTATCTCCTTCTCTAACTTCATCACTTATATTTTTAGAAAAATCTAATCTAATTTTAATATCTTCATTTTCAATTAAATTATCACTATCTATAAAATAACACTTTGCAATATTATTCTTAATTTCAAAAACTTTTAATTCCCATTTTACTAATTTGTTTTTTTCATCATCAGCATATTTATCAAAAAAATCATTTATTTTATCTGAGCTTAATTCTAACAACTTATTATCTTTAAATAATTGATACGTAGATATTGATATATACTCTCTATTTTCTCGCTTTACGATAAAATTTCCTGTACTTACTCCAATCCACCAGCAAATTACTGAAATTAAAAAACAAATACCTGCTGACATAAACTTGCCTTCTTTAAGACTAATAAATATAAAAACAAATGATATTATTGTAGCTATCATAAATATCCATTTAATAATTTTTACTATAAACAACATAATACTCTTACTCAATGCCTTTCTTTACATTAATTATTACTTATATTTACTTTCATATCTTACACAGCTTTTAATCTTATTTTCCAATTTGTTTTATCAGCTGCCATTTTATCAATATTTGATGGTGTTTCATTTATAGATTTAACATATATTCCTCTTGATAAAATTAACAACAAAAATATACTTTTCTCGTCTTTATTATATCTACACCTCCCATTATTTATGTATTATTCTATATATTAACATTATACTATCTTATATTTATATTTCCAACCCACCTAACTGTAAATATTAGTCATAAACCAATTTAATCTATTTTATTTATTCATCCGCATTCTAGTTTACTTTTCTTAATAACTATCCCCATTGACTCCCCTCCCCCTAAATGTTATGATTACCTAATGATAATACTTAATAGAAGTACTTTTAGAGCTTTATTATCGCTGTATAATGTAAAGCTCTATTTTATTTGAAAGGATATGAACTATGAACTTTAAATCGCTTGGAATAAATGAAAATCTTATTGAAATATTAAATAAAAACGGTATTAAAACCCCTACACCAATTCAGTGTGAGAGTATTGTGCCAATCTTAAACGGAAGTGATGTTATTGGAGAAGCAAAAACTGGCACAGGAAAGACTTTAGCTTTTCTTTTGCCTATTTTCCAAAACATATCGGCGAAAAACAATTTCACACAAGTTTTAATTCTTTCACCTACTAGAGAATTAGCTATACAGATTACAGAAGAAGCAAAAAAGCTTAATGTGAATGATGATATTAATATTCTGGCTGCTTATGGTGGACGTGATATTGGAGGCCAGCTTAAAAAACTTAAAAATACCATTCACTTGATTATTGCAACTCCCGGAAGACTACTTGACCACATTGAAAGAAAGACTATTGATTTATCAAAATTAAACACTGTCATATTAGATGAGGCTGATCAAATGCTTTTGATGGGATTCAGAAATGAAATTGACAAGATAATGAAAGTTGCATCTAGAAAACATCAAACTCTATGCTTCTCTGCCACCATGGGACCTGACGTTAAAAAACTAGCTTATAGATATATGGCAGATCCTATAGTCATTAATATAAAATCTCCAACTATTGCTGTTGAAAAAATAAAGCAAGAAGTTGTTGAAACTACTGATAGATGGAAACAAGAAGCTTTAGCTACTGTTTTAAAAGAAGATAATCCATTCATGGCTATTATATTTTGCCGAACTAAAAGAAGAGCCAATGCTTTAGAGATGTCTATGGCACGTATAGGATTTAACTGTGAAACTATCCATAGTGATGTTCCTCAATCTAAAAGAGAACGTATAATGAAAGCCTTTCGAAATGCAGACATTCAATATCTTATAGCTACAGATGTAGCTGCTAGAGGTATAGATATTTCTGGTGTCACTCATATTTACAATTATGACTGTCCCGAAACTCCTGAAAGTTACATACATAGAATTGGAAGAACTGGAAGGGCTGGAGAAGATGGTTATACATGTATGTTCATAGCACCAAAAGATGAAGGCCTGCTTTATGATATAGAAAAAACTCTTAGCTTCACCATTCCAAGACGAGAGGTTTAGTTAAGCAGTAAAAAATAAGAGAATGTATCTATATTTATTTATACATTCTCTTTTATATACCCTCTAATTATTCTTATCTAAAGTTTGTTTACTATTTTACTCTACTACTGACCTTTTAATTGTGCTCTTACATTAAACTGAAGTCCTGTTACATACTGCTTAAAATTTATTTAATTTTAAGTAGTTCTAATGGAAGTGTATCAAAAATAACATAAGCTACCTCATCAAGCATATTTGTGCCTAAAAGTTCTGTAGCAAGCCTTTTTAGATTAAGTAAATTTCTGTATTTTCTATTCTCTTTATCTTCAACAGGCATTGAAGTTTCTATAGCTTCTATAAAAGAATTTATAGTATATACCTTAAATTTTTCTACATTTCGTTCTGCTGCTATCACTTCCATAAGCTCTATAAATATCTCCTCATAAGTTGCGGTTTTGGGAAGTTTTAAGAGTTCAGCTATTGTTGGAATTATTCCTTCGAAAAGCATCCTTTTACTATTCATATTTGTAAACTTAAAGATCTTTCCTATGTTAAATATAATTTCATTTGGTATATTATTTATTATATTAAAAAATAAATCCTCATTAGCTGGCTCTATATAGTATCTTTTCCCTTTAAGACACTTCATGACTCTAATGGTATCATAATAACCCATCTTTATGTTTCTTTTTATGAGATCATTATCAAAAATTAGAGTCCCTCCTAAATCTTCTGATGGTATTATATTTATTACATTGCAGTTTCCACATTTAACTTGTTGAAGCTTCTCTTTTTGCGAAGTTCTTACAGCAACTACATTAGTATATCCCTTATCTGCGAGAAGATTTATAGGACAATTATTATAGATTCCTCCATCAATATAATATTTATTATCTATAGGCTGCGACTTAAATAAAGGAAAATTTGCACTAGCCATTATATAATCCTTGAGCTTTCCTTGAGGTATGTCATCTTTTAAGATTTCTAAAGGGGTTAGATCAGAGATTGATACCGTAACCATTCCAAAATCTACTTCTGATTTCCTAATCTCCTCTTCAAAAACCAGGCTATCTACCACAGTTCTTAATTTACTTGTGTCTATTCCCCTATTCATTATAATTTCCTTAGCTTTTTCAGATAAATACCTTAGTGATTCCTTTGTAAAGCCACTTTTATTTATAGTTTCCATTTTGTTATCTTCTATATTAAATAACATTGATGGCTGCATGTTATTCCAAATCTCATAAGCTTTCTCAAAGTCATTTTGAGCTACAAGTGCAGCATTAAAGGCCCCGATAGATGTACCTACCACACCATCAATCTTACATCCATTCTCTATAAGTGCCCTAATTGCTCCAATATGATATGCTCCTTTTGCTCCTCCACCTTCTAGTGCCACACCAAACATTTTATCACTCCACTCTTATTGACATTTTATATTTAAACATATTATACCATATATTACCCTATCATCATTTCTTTTAAACCATAAAAGAGACACCCATAAACCTCCTCTTTTAATTAAACAAGTGATAGTTTAATGGCTGCCTCCCTATATTTATATTATTACTTCATTTCCTAGTTCCATTAGCTCTTTATTTATTCGATTATTTTTCAAATTTGCTTCTTCAAATAAATTTGGCATCCTATAATCCATGCTGTATTCACCACATACATCCATGCCTATTATCTTTGTTGTATTTGCAATTGCTTCAAATCCTTTTAGAAAATCCTCCATAGTCATATCTCCTTGATCCCAGTTTGTAACTGCATGTCTCTTGCTGAAAACATCCTTATCGACAGATATATAAGCCGGATATTTAATTTCTTTTGCTAAACTGATGTCCCAATCATTATTTTCGCATATTATACCATATGGAAAAGTCATTATTTCATCCTTTATATCCCTGTCTATGGTACTTATAGAATGTTCATTTATACCAACCAATATTATTTGCTTTAAATGAGGCTCCGTCAAAAGAGCGGTTCTAATCCATCCTCCGCAAGAAAGCAGTTCTTCAAATACTGGAACTTGAGCATCACTATGATTGTCAAACAATATAAGAGTGAAATCCTCCTCAATCTTTCTTGTAAGAAACAAACTTACATAATGATAATTTCCTGAACCTATAAAAGTAAGTTTAGGCTCTAATATTTCTTTTAGTTTTTCTTTCAAACACTGCTGTGCGCATTTATCACAATAAGAGTTTGTCCCAATTAAATCGTCTGTTGAAATTCATTGATGGTAATGATCTCTATAAAAATCTTGAGTCCTGTAAACGCCATCAAAGTCAAGCAAAACAACTTTATCCTTCATAAAACAAGTCCCCCCCTATTCCTACATTAATCATTTTAAATAAAAAAGATACACCTACACTTACCTCGTGCTAATGTATCTTTTGTAATATAACGGCATTATCTATATCCTATATTACATACAATTTATCACATTTACATATATGCGTCAAATATCATAAATCTATATAAACTTTTACAAATTACATTTATATAATAAAAAATCACCCCGATTTATTGCTCAGAGTGATTTTCAAGGATTAATGACATTATAATGTATATCTAATTATGTTTTACTCTACTGATAAGGATTAATGAGTTTGCATGAATAATTCTAATTCTTTATGATTAGGAAGTCCTGCATTATCACTGATGTTTGTAACTTGAATTGCACCTATAGCATTTCCGCGTCTAACCATTTCTCTAAGTGAAAGACCTTCTAGACGTCCACTTATAACACCGACAGCAAATCCATCTCCAGCTCCTACAGTATCTACAACCTCTTCTACTTTGAATCCTTTAACTGTATAGCTTTCATTATTATCATAGACAAACGCACCATCAGCACCATTTTTTATAACTATTGTTTTTATGCCCTTCTTTTGATAAAAGTCACAAATTTCATAAAAATTTTCTGTACCAGCTAAAATCTTACATTCTTCAATTCCAGGAAGTATTAGATTAGCTTTAGAGGCAAGATCATTTATAACTTTAATCATAGTGTCTTCATCTTCCCATAATGCTGGGCGAAGATTAGGGTCAAATGTTATAAATACATTGTTTTCTCTTGCGCGTTCCATAAGGTGATATGTTGCCTCACGACTTTCTTTAGAAAGTGCTGGTGGAATTCCAGTAACGTGAACATGCTCAATATCTTTGAAATCAATCATATCAATTTGTTCAGTTGTTATATGTGATGCAGCAGAGCCTTTCCTATAATATGGAGCATAAGGATCACTTCCATCTGTAACTCTATTTTTTAATTGAATTCCTGTACGATAAATATTATCATAAGTTACAAATTCTGTTCCTATATTATCTTCCTTTAATTTTTTCTCTATATAACGTCCAAATGGGTCATCCCCTAATCGCGTCATGTAAGTCACCTTATGTCCAAGGCGAGAAAGTCCTATAGATACATTTACTTCTGCTCCTGACAGAGATCTGCTAAAATGTTCTACATCTTCAAGTGGTCCTACGGTATCTGCAATTAAGAGTGCCATAGGTTCTCCGAATAAAATTGTTTTCCCCATTTAAACTACTCCTTTGTACTTCTTTTATTGTGGCTTTCTGACTAAATGAATTGCAAACCCACCAATTTCATTTTGAAAATAAATAGCTTGCATAGATCCATCTGCTCTAAACACAGCACTTTCTTCATTAAATTTAACACCTTTAACCTTTAAATGTTTTACTGCGCGCTCTACAAAATTTGTAGAAATTGCAATATGTCCCTTTTCTCCTAGAAAAGGCATCTTCATAATTTCTACACTTGTTGATCCAAATATAGAGCTTGGATTTTCATTTTGAGTAAATCCAAAAATATTCTCAAAAGAATCCGCAACACTATGTGCTTCTTCTGGCGTACTACAGTTTATGCCCACATGAGCTATTTTAAAATCAAACATGTTTTTCACAGCTTTTCTTACTAAAATTTCTATTTCGTCAAATTTTCCTTCATTGATTAAATCCGATGGAACCATCCATGTTCCTCCACAACATATAACACGATCATAGCTTAAATATTCTGTTATATTGTCAGCATTTATTCCTCCTGTAGGGAAAAATTTTATATTTCCATATGGAGCTGCCATACTTTTTATCATTTTAATTCCACCGGATGCTTCTGCCGGAAAAAACTTTGCAACCTCTAAACCATACTTTATAGCTTGTTCAATATCAGAAGGATTTGCGCATCCAGGAGTTATTGTAATTCCTCTATTAACGCAATATTTAACCACATCTGGATTTAAACCTGGACTTACAATAAACTCTGCCCCTGCTTCAACAGCTTCATCAACTTGTCTTGTTGTCAATACAGTTCCCGCCCCTACTATCATATCAGGACATTCTTTTTTCATAGCCTTTATAGATTCAATACATGCATCTGTACGAAAAGTAACTTCTGCACAAGGAAGTCCTCCCCTGCAAAGTGCTTTTGCTAAAGGTGCTGCATCTCTAGCATCATTCAATTTTATAACCGGAACAATTCCTATATCAGAAATTTTTTTTAAAATTTCATTCATCTTTGTTACCTCTTTTCTTTATTTAAGATGATTTACTGGATAATGTATTTCTTCACCTTTAGCAAATCTTACAGATTCCTCTGCGACTTTTCTCTTAAGTTCTAAAGCAGCTTCTTCTGAATACCATGCCATATGTGGTGTGATAATTAAGTTTTCATGTTTAAATATAGGTGAATCAGAAGGCATTGGTTCTTTTTTCATACAATCTATTCCTGCTCCTGCAATATCTCCATTTGTTAAGGCTTTATCCAAATCACTCTCATTTATAATTCCTCCACGAGCAACATTGATGATTACTGCATCTTTTTTCATCTTTTTAAATACTTCTTCATTGAATAAGTTTTGATTACCATCTGCTGGACAGTGAATTGAAACCGCGTCTGACTTTTGAACTAACTCCTCTAATGTTACTGGAGTTATATAGCTTGTCTCAGATGTTTGTTTAAAATAAGGATCATATCCTATAACTTTGAATCCAAGGGCATGAGCTCTCTGTGCAAAACACCTTCCTATACGTCCAAGTCCTACAACACCAACAGTTTCTTCACTAAATCTGTGTATTGGAATTGATTTTGTATAGTCCCATTTTTGAGATTTAGTGAAATCGTTCATTTGAATAATTTTACGCTTTAATGTTACTAAAAGTGCAATTGCATGATCAGCAACTTCATTCATTCCATAGTCTGGAACATTTCCAACTTGCACTCCATGCCTTGTTGCTGCTTTTAAGTCTATAGTGTCTACTCCAACACCATATCTCACAACAAATTTTAGCTTAGGCATAGCTTCCATTACTTTCTCAGTTATATTGGCATATTGAACTATTAAAATTTCTCCATCTTTACATTGTTCTATAACTTCATCCTCTGTTTTTGCCTGCTTTAATTCAACTTCCATTCCTGCATCACTAAATACTTTCTTTTCAATATCGATATTATCATGATCACAATCTGTGATAAAAACTTTCATATTGTCTCCCCCTTGTATTGCAAAAATAAATTATATTATATTTCTATATTATTTTAAGACTATCTAACAAGATATCCTCCATCTACTGGAATAATTGCACCATTTATATAATCAGATGCATCAGATGCAAGCCATACCACTGGCCCCTTCATATCTTCTGGAGTACCCCAAGTCTTATTTGGAATACGGTTTGTTATTGATTCATATCTTGGATTGCTTGGATCTAATAGGGCTGTATTCATTTCTGTAGCCATATATCCTGGAGCCAAAGCATTAACATTAATGCCTTTTTCCGCCCATTCATTGCATAATGCTTTTGTAAGCTGAGCTACTGCTCCTTTACTTGCTGCATATGCTGGAACTGTATATCCTCCAAAGAATGAAAGCATAGAAGCTATATTTATGATTTTTCCTCTGCTTTTTTGTTTAATAAAAGTACGGCCTGCTAATTGACACATAGCAAATACACTTCTTGTATTAATGTTCATAACAAAATCCCAGTCCTCCATTGGAAACTCTTCGCTTTTATGTCTTCTTTGTACTCCCGCACCATTTACAATAATGTCTAAATGTCCTCCTAAAGCTTCTACTGCTTTATTAAATGAATCTTCTCTTGTTTCATCATTTCCAAGATTACCTACAACTGCATGACACTTGAATCCCTTGCTTACAAAATCTTTTGCAACATCAACTGCTTTAGGGTTTATATCCATGATGCACACCTCTGCACCTGCTTCCATTAATCCTTCAGCCATACCGCAGCTAAGTCCTTGAGCTGCACCAGTTACAATTGCTTTCTTTCCTGTTAAATTATTTAAATTCATAATCACTCTCACCTTTCACTATTTCTTAATATCAAATGCAGGATCATTTATTGCTAAATCATATCTTCTACTCTTTTGACTAAATGAAGCCAATACCCATAGATAAGCATTCCTGCTACCTGGACTCGCAACTGTTGGATGATATCCACACGGAGCCTGAACCATAGTTCCTGATTGAACTGTATGGGTTACTATATCTTCTACTTCTCCACTCTTTAAATAACTTATATGAAATCCAAACTTTGGTGCTGGCATATCAAAATAGCAATAGACTTCTTCAAGATCTTTCTCATGCTGATGTGGAGGCCAACTAGTCCAAGCACCTTCTCCTGACCATGTAAGACCACAAATAAGCTTTGATGCTTTATCCTGAGGAGCTAGCGTGAACATAACTTCACGCTGCCCAACCCCTTCCCCATGAATTTGATGTATATCTCCAATAGGAAGTGTAATATCAAATTTTCTAAAAATAGGTTTCCCTATGCCTTCATATTTAGCTGCTGCAATATAGAAAACACATTCTTCTATTGCAGTAATCATAAGAATATCATTACCCGGAATATAACAAGAATCAAACTTATCCATTTCTTGATTTAAAATACTATGTCCACTTAATTTCGCTTTTCCATTCAATAAAACCGGATGCATTTCAAGTTCATTTGATTCTAACTTATATGTTTCTCCTTTTGAAAGATTCAAACGAAAAATCTGTGCTTCTTTACATTCACATTTATCTGGTGTTATTACTCTATGAAACCCTGGCTTCTCTGAAGATTGAACAGCCCAATTCTCCATTCTTTCTTTGTTTTTTTGATTTATCATTCTTCCTATTCTCCTATATATTATTTCTATTTTCAAAACTCAACTTATAATTTTTAATTTTATTTAATTAATCTTTTTTTATTATCTACTTAACCAAAAGCATACTTAATGCTGGGAAAAATACTACTGCTAAAAACACTACTACATAACCTACAAAGAAAGCCAACTGACCTTTAGCAATTTCGCCCATTTTAAGTTTTGTTACTGACGCTGCTGAAAAAATATTTACAGCTACCGGAGGTGTCATAGTACCTATTACGTTTGAAAGGCAAACTATCATTCCAAAATGAATTGGATCTACTCCAAGGCTCTTTGCAACTGGCCAAAGGATTGGAACCATAAGTACACATGTTGCTATACCTTCTAAAAAAGTACCAAAAATCAGTAGTACAATTGCAACAACAAAACAGAATAATGTCTTGCTTAAGTTTAGTCCAACTATAAAGTGTACTAGCTCTCCTGAAATTCCAGAGTAAGCAAAAATCCATGAAAATGCAGTTGATGTCGCTATTATGAAGAGAATCATTGCTGACCCTTTAGCTGAATCTAAAAATATAGGAATAAGATCTTTTATATTAACTTCCTTGTATATAAACATACCTGCAACTAGTGCCCATACAACAGCAACTGCTGCTGATTCAGTTGGTGTTAAAAGTCCTGAATATATACCTCCCAAGATGATTACTGGTAGTAATATAGCTGGTATAGCTTTTACAAAAGTTTCTCCAAATTCTTTAAGTGTAGGTCTCTTTTCTGCTTTTGGCCATTTTTCCTTATTTGCAAGAACTAGAACTACTAGCATTAAAGTTAACATTATAACTATGCCTATAAACATCCCTGAAGTAAACATGCTACCTATAGATGCTCCCGTTATTGTGGCATATACAACCATTATTATGCTAGGAGGAATAATAGGTCCAAGCCCTCCTGAAACAACTAATAATCCTGCTGTACGATCCTTTGGATATCCCATCTTTACCATTTCAGGATAAAGCATTGAACCAATTGCTATAACAGTAGCAGGAGCCGAACCTGAAAGTGCAGCAAAGAATGCACTTGATAAAACAAGAGCAAGAGCCATACCTCCTCTTATACCTCCAACTATGCTATTTGCAAAGTCTACAAGTCTTTTTGATATTCCACCTTTGGTCATAAGATTTCCAGCAAGAATGAAAAATGGTATTGCCATAATAGATGTAGACTCTAATCCTCCAAAAATTCTTTGTGCAATAATACCAGTTGTAACTGTAAAGTCTGGGCTAAATACTATGGTTGTCCACACTGAAGCCCCAAGTGCAAATGCTATAGGCACTCCTATAACTAGAAATAATGCCATAGATCCGAATAATAATAATGCTGCTGTCATTATTTTTGCACCTCCATATCTATAGATTTTCCTTTAAACATATTTACTATCATTTCAAATGTTGTTACAGCTTGAACTAAAACGATCATAACAAAGCTTATGACAAGAGCTGCATAAGGAACCGCCATGGGTAATCCAAGTGCTGCTGAAGTTTGTCCTGTTTCTATTTGTTTTCCTACCATTTTAATCGCTGATATTAATATAGTAGACGAGAATATTAAAACTACAACTTTAGCAAAAACCTCTACTATTTGTTTTGTTTTTCCCTTTAATTTATCTACAAGAGCTGTTACAGCTATTTGGGTTCCATCTCTTAATCCTAGTTCCGTTCCTATAAGAGCCATATAAATCATACAATAAGTAGATGCTTCATCAAACCAAGAAATCGGAAGTTTAAAAATATTACGATTTACAACTTGTGCAAAAGAGCACATAACCATTGTTGCAAAAGTAGCAACCATAATTACATTTTCTATATTAGTTAATGCTTTTATAAATTTTTTCACTATTAATCCCCCCTATGGATTTTCTGAGATAGCCTTATCTACTGCAGCCTGCCATTCTGGATTAAATGTAAATCCTTTTTCTTTTGCAGACTTCTGATAACATTCCTTAAAAACTTTTGTATCGATTTCATTGAATTCTACACCTTTTTCTTTAAGCTGCTTTATAGCATCTTCATTTGCTTCATCAAGGAATCTTCTCTGCTCAACGTATCCTTCTTTGCAGCCCTCTATAAATTCATCTCTTAAATCTTCAGGAATTTTATTCCAAGCCTTATCAGACATCAAAACTGGAATATATGTAAATGCATGATGTGTAAATGTGACATGTTTCGTAACTTCATAATATCCATTTGATAAACAATTGCTTACAGCATTTTCACAAGCATCTATAGTACCTTGTTGAAGTGCTGTAAAGACCTCATTGTACGCCATAGCTGTTGGCATAGCTCCAAATGACTGAAATGCTGCCATATGATATTTATTTTGCATTGTACGAATCTTTACACCTTTAAAATCGTCTACATTTTCAATTGGTTTCTTTGCAAATGTATCTCTAAATCCTGATTCTAAATATCCTATAACATGAACCCCCAACTTTTCCTCTGCAGCCTTATCAATTAAATCTCCTAACTCTCCATCCACAGCAGCATGAGCTTGATCTTTATTGGTCCATAAATAAGCTTGGTCTAATATATCCATCTCCGGAATCCAGTTAGTTAAAACAGAGTTAGCAGCAGATGCAATGTCTAAATCACCTTGCATAGCTAGCTCTACAGAACCACGTTCATCTCCTAATGCTCCTCCAGTTACAACAACGATTTCAACTTTTCCATCTGTTTTCTCGAATACTTTATCAGCCATAGCTTTTGCTCCTTTGTAAATCGGAGATGTTTCTCCATCTACAATAGCCATACGAAATACTACTTTGTCACTTTTACCACTGGTCGATACTCCACAACCAACAGCAGTAAACATCATCATTACAGAAACAGCTAAAGCAAAGATACGTTTACCTGTTTTTTTTAATATTTGCATATTGTTTCCTCCTTAACAAAACATCGTATTACTTTTATAAAAATCATATGATTTATTTTATACTTATAATTTACCATATTCACGTTTTTTGTCAATACCTTTAGCAATTTTATGACGAAAAATATACTTTAAACGTTTTATTTGCATTTTAAACATCTTTATAATACAATATTCATATGATGTATATATGATTATATGCTTTAAAAAGTGTTTTATTCCCAAAAGTCATATGATGTATTTCAATTGAAATTATATGCTTTATCTAAAATCCCATTTAATACATCATAAATAATCAACATCAAAAATTACTAGCAGGAGGTGTTTTATGGATAAAGAAAATTGTTTCTATTGTACAAAAGACCTTAGACTTGTAAGTTTAATGACAAAAATTTGCACCATTGAGTGTGCAGATATATATCTTTTTAAGGATCAAAAATATCCTGGGCGTTGCGTCGTCGCTTTAGACGAGCATTATGAAGAGATATTTAGCATTCCTATGGATAAACTTAACATTTATATGAGTGTTGTATCCAAAGTTGCAAAAGTGCTCTATAATTTGTTCAATGCAGATAAAATTAATTATGCTGTATACGGCGACTTAGTATCTCATTTTCATGTACATATAGTTCCAAAGAAAAAGGACAACTTCGATTGGGGTAGTCCTTTTACAGATACGGATTTTAAAGTATATCTTGATGACAGTGAGTTTTCTAAGAGAATTGAATTAATAAAAAATGCACTTAATTAAAAAAAGACTTAGGTTTTAGCGTCACTCTATAAACCTAAGTCTTTTTTATATAAATCCTAAATATACTTAATTTTCTTTTTTATTTCCCATAACTTCCTTGCGACTAGTATTCAAATGCGTAATCATTGCATACTTAGCCCCATTACTATCTTTTCTTTCAATAGCTCTAACAATTGAGCGATGTTCAATTATAGTCATTTTTTTATATTGATCCTTTGTCCATGTGATATTCAGTTCTACTGAAGAATTAATCACTGGAATTAGCTTATTTACTACTTTATTTGCGCTACATTCAGCGATTCTCTGATGAAATAAAGCATCAGCTTCTTGATACTCCTCATCATTTATAATTAGCTTTTCAACTATATCACATTGTTTAATCAATCGTTCTAGTTGTCTAGGGCTAGCATTTAATGCAGCCATAGCTGCAATTTCTGGCTCTATAATTAATCTTACATCAAGAACATCAAGCATCAATGACCCATCGTTTTTTATAAATGTCAATCCAAGAGGATCTTCTGGAATACCATTTTTAGATGATACAAAAGTACCTGCACCTTGACGTACCTCTAAAATATTACGTGATACCAATATTTTAATAGCTTCACGTACAGTACCACGTCCCACACTCAAGTCCTGAGCTAATTCATATTCATTCTTAAGACGATCCCCCGGTTCCATATGGTTATCTTTGATAAGTTGTATAATTTCATCAGCGATAACCTTTGTAAGCGGCTTATCATTTCTACCCATTTAATGATTCCCTTCCTTAAAAATTTAACTTTACCTCTAATCCCATAATGAATTTATTATATAATATCTATCAATCAATTACAACATTATGAAGTTTTATTAAATCTATACATAAAAAGACACCTCAATTATCATCAAAGCGTCCCAAAACCATTTACTTATCTTTTATTGCATTATATAGCAAAAATACTGAGTTTATAATAAGAACTATAGCTATCCAAACTGTTATGTTCATTATAATTCTCCCCCTCTGTCAATAAACATTTCGTTTTACTTGTAATGTCGTTGAGACATCCCCTTACATCTCATAATATTATACATAATTACATTACAGGAAATTACTTCAAAAGTCAATATATCTAATACTTATTCAGTATAATGAATAAAATCTCTCTTTATTCAAACAATAAATTTATATAAGATTACATTTATATTAAAAGGAGAGATAGTATGAAAAAATTTGTTTGTACAGTATGTGGTTATATACATGAAGGAGATACTCCTCCAGAAATCTGTCCTATATGCAAAGTTGGAGCAGATAAGTTTGAGGAAATAAAAGAAGATGTTATTTGGGCAGATGAGCATAGAATCGGGATTTCCAAAGATCTTGATTCCGAAATATTAGAAGGATTAAGAGCTAACTTTATGGGTGAATGCACAGAGGTTGGCATGTATTTAGCTATGGCTCGTCAAGCTGACAGAGAAGGATATCCTGAAGTTGGTGAAGCTTACACTCGAATTGCTTATGAAGAAGCAGAACACGCTTCTAAATTTGCAGAAATCCTTGGAGAAGTGGTAGTAGCCGATACTAAATCCAATTTATCAGCAAGAGTTGAGGCAGAATATGGTGCCTGTGCAGGTAAAAAACAATTAGCTTCTCTAGCTAAGAAAAACAATTTAGACGCCATTCATGATACAGTTCATGAAATGTGCAAAGATGAAGCAAGGCACGGAAGAGCCTTTAAAGGTCTATTAGACAGATATTTTTCTAAATAACAATTAGGAGGAGAAAACATGAATAAAATAAACTGTGATGTATCTATATGTTCCCATAATAACAAAGGAGTTTGTTATTCAAATCGTGTAAACATAGGAGGTAAAGGTTCAGAAAGTTCATGTGACACATGTTGCGGTTCTTTCTTGAATAAAGATACTTATTCTAATTTAACTAATAATACAAATTCAACCGGCTGCTGTGATGCTTTAATATGTGAAGCTGAAAACTGCATTTACAATGAAAATAAATTATGCAGCGCTGATTACATTTCTGTTTCAGGAAATAATGCAACTATATATACAGAAACATCATGCAAGACTTTTAAGTCAAGATAGGAGACAAATATGAGTAACGATAAAATAATATGTATATGCAATCAAGTAGATGAAGATACAATAATAAATGCTATAAAAGAAGGAGCTACTACAGTAGATGCTGTTAGAGAAAAAACAGGGGCTACTGGTGGAGCCTGTCATGGAGCTAGGTGTAAAAAAAAGGTTGAAGCATTAATAGAAAAATATAAATAGGATTTTTTAACAGCTTATAACTTTATTTTACTTATAAAAAAAGCTGGCAGTTATCTTAACTGCCAGCAAAATTTAATTTCCCTCCGTCAAGTCTTGGATCTACAAAAGTATTAAGTCCTACTTTAGATGTAGTTCCTGGTTTTCCCGTAGCATATATTAATGTCAAGTTATTTGGGATTCCATATTTTCTAAACTCACAATTTTAGATTTCATTTTACTCTCTTCCAATAAATACTATAATATTTTACTTTATAAAATTTATAATTTAATTACTTCTTGTTCCTATCTAGAAAATATAATAAAACTTCTGTTCTTTCCTTTTGCTTACTTTCGATATCTTCTTTTGTCCATTTATAAAAACCTTCTCCCGACTTTGTTCCAAGCTTGCTTTCCTTAACTTTTTCATTTAAAAGTGCTGATGGTTCTGTATAATTGCACAAGTCTTTAAACAAATACGAAGAAATATTATTAAATATATCTAATCCTCCTAAATCTGCACTACATAAAGGTCCTGTAACTGAAAGCCTTCTGCCATGTCCATATTCCATAGCCTTATCCACTTCTTCCGGTTTTGCCCACCCCTGCTCTACTATATACATCGCTTCCCTAAGAAGGGCAAGTTGCAATCTATTACCTATGAAGCCTAAGCATTCCTTTTCCATCTTAACTGATTTTTTTCCTATGAAATCAATCCATTCCGATGTTATATCCACAGTTTCCTTACTTGTTTTTTCCCCTGGCACTACCTCTACTAGTGGTATTAATTGAGGTGGGTTCCAAAAATGTGCTATTACTACTCTCTCAGGATGTGTAGTAACATTTGCAATTTCGCTTGGACTAAGTCCTGATGTATTACTTGCCAGTATAACTTCTGGTGTACACAAGGAATCTAATTTTCTAAAGATATCTTGTTTAAGCTCTAAATTTTCTGCTACAGATTCAATTATAAAATCTGCCCCATCAGCTGCTTCTTCAAGAGTTTTAACACCTCTAATTCTGCTTATTATATCCTGGCACTCCATTTCACTAAAAGTACCTTGAATAGTTAGCCTGTTTAAACTTGATATTATACTGCTCATTCCTCTATCTAAGCTCTCATCACTTCTTCCATACATCTTTACATTTAGTCCTGCTTTAGCTGATAACAATGCTATTCCATGCCCCATAGTTCCAGTTCCTAAAACTGCTATGTTTCTTATGTTCATAGTCATCACTTAACCTTTCTTTAAAATATCTATATTAGTATCAAAAATGCTCAAAATATTATTACTCCTGTTATTAATAAGTCTACTATACATAATCCCATGATATACCTAGCATTTAACCCCTTAATTTTAATCTAAAGCTTAGGATCTAGCCCATTAAATCTTTTCTTTGATATCATTTACATCAAGTTTCGTACCAACTTTATTTTTTCAAAAAGCTTCATTATATTGAATTTTACAAATGTATACTTCTGGATTATAACATTCAATGAATTCTTTATAGAACTTGCTCATCATTTGAATAATTCCATATTTATCAACGACAACTACACATTCTTTATAGGAAATATTATTATATACTGTAATAATATACTAAATTTATAAATAATAAAAGCACTCACTATTAAAATAATTAATGACTTCCCCTAACTACAGTAAATCCATTGTTTTTTAAAAAATCCTCTATATCTGAATATCTAGAGCACTCCACATCTATGCATAAAGCCATATGTACAGTGTCAACATTTAGATTATGAAGTTGATTTATCTTATAATCTAGTTCTTTATTCAAATCTTTTCCACAACCGTTACAGTGAAAAAAAACACAAAGTTTAACATCTTCATTTTTATAAATTTCAAAGGCTTTGGATTTTTCATTAAAAGCCTTGAAGCACCCAACTCCAGCACATTCATAAGTAACTTTATTACAAACCATAATTGCTATATTCTTCAATTCATCATCTCCTAAATAAGTAAATTATAATATCTTCAATGTAAATATAACAATATAATGGTATTTGTTCAATAAATTTTATATGACAAAACAGCTTCCTGTGATGTTTAATCCCATCATAGAAAGCTGTTTTATTTTGAATCTACATATTTTTTTATTTAAGCATTTTATCCATTTCATCATTTAAAACATTGTAAATAGCTTTTGCTACACCTAAATTGTCATTGCTGTCTGTTATATACTTAGCTATAGCTTTAACTTCTGGAATAGCATTTTTCATAGCAACACTCTCTTCAAATATTTCAAACATAGAATAGTCGTTAAAGCTATCTCCAAAGATCATAACTTCTTTTGAATCTATAGACATCTTTTTAGCAACTTTCTCTAATATAATTCCCTTTTGAGCATTTATATCAGTTACTTCTATATTATCCCTAAAAGATGAGGATATCGCCAAGCCAGGAATTTCACTTATAAGCATCTTCATTCTATCTATAAGCTCTATATCCTTATGAAAAGCTACAAATTTTCTAACTTCTATGCCCTCACTAAAAAATTTTTCTATATTGTCAATGTATTTAAGGCATGTAAAGAAGCCTTGTGTTTCCGCTATTTTTCTCGCCTCTTCTTCCGTAGTTCCTGGATTAAAAGTCATAGTCCTGAATACTACCTCTTGAAGAGCTTCTTCTTTTGTAGATGTTGTAAATACTCCCTTATCCGTAAAGATACGTGCAGATAATTTGTTTTCATTTAACATCTTTATTATCTTTTTTGCAGCTTCCTCATTTATATTTATTACATCTAAAATATTTCCTTCTTCATCTCTGTATTCTGCTCCATTTGAAAGTACACATTGAGCCTTTATATTATGTTTCTCGAGTATACCTTTTACACTGTCATATTCTCTTCCTGTAGATATTGCAAATATTATTCCAGCTTCCTCTGCTTTTCTGATAGCCTCTACAGTTTCTTCATCTATATCATGTTTATTATTCAATAAAGTTCCATCCATATCTGATGCTATAATTCTTATCATATGTTTCACTCCGTTTCAAAACTATTTTATTTCACTCTAATATCTTATCATATATTCATTATTATTATAAAGCATTTGCAGCACACTTTATACAGTCCTACAAATTCACTTAAAATAACTCTTATCTTATTTAACACAAAAACTGCTGATATCTTAGAGTTTCAGCAGTTTTATTTTCTATAATCTATATAAATATTTTTATAAGTATTAAAGCAAAGACTATCTGTAATGTTCCAACTAATGCCCCATACAGCATTCCTTTTGGTCCCTCTTTAATCAAGTCTCTAAATTTAACTCTCATTCCTATAGCAGCTAAAGCTATTATTTCAAACTGTACACTTGTTAGATGAGCTGCCTCTGATAATCCTTTTGGTATTAAATTTAAGCTATTTATTATGCTTAAGATGAAAAAACCTATTATATACCAAGGTATTTTAACTTTTACCTTTTTAGATTTTTCATTTTTACTGTTTTTAAATAGCTTTCCTTCCTCATTTGAGTTCACTTTTGAGAATAACATAACTACTGCTACTATAAAGATTATCCTTATAATTTTAAATATCGCAGCCATCTCAACTACATGTTCATTTATAAACTCACCAGATGCTATAACTTGTCCGACTGATTGAAGAGTTCCTCCTATTAAAGCTGAAGAATGAATTGTTTCATTATTATACATGCAGCCTGCTATAGCAGGAAGAATAAACATAAGAACTGTACCTGTTACATTGACTATAGTTACTGATAACCCCTTATCTTTTGCACTTGGATTTACTACATCTGAAACAGATGCTATGGCAGAAGATCCACATACTGCATTTCCTGCACTCATAAGAAGAGAAAACTTTCTATTGAAACCAAGTTTCCTTCCTATTATAAATGCAGTTACTATTGTAAAAGACATCTGCAATATTATAAATATTATACCTCCAATTCCAACAGATCCTATGTCAGCTAAATCTAAAGTCGCTCCCATAAGAACTATTGAGTAAGAAAGAAGTTCACGCTCTGAAAACTTACTTCCCTCGTCATATTTTTCTTTATTAAATATAGTATTACCTGCAATTATTCCTAGAAATATAGCAAAAGTTGCTGCTCCAAAACTAGGTATGAACTTTGCTAAGATTTTGCTTATTAATGCTATTATCAAACACACCATGAAGCCTGGTATTATTCTTTTTATTTTATCCATATTTCACCTCGTCGTAGTTTAAATTTACTTGTTAATTATAAATTCTCATTCATAAAAGGTAAAATACTTATTTGATAGGTTTTTAATAGGTATTTACTTATATATCTCTAATCTCCTACTCCAAAATCAGTGTTTTCAAACAGCACCTCTATTTTGTCGTTTTTTTCCAAAAATCTGTACTCCTTTTCAAACCATTTAATCAATTCTTCATCTCTTTTTATATTGGTAGTATTCTCAGTGAAAATATTTATAGTTCCGTAATCAAAGTTGTTTAATACTATATTGATATCCTTTTGTATCATTTCTTTGCTTTGCCCCTTTATTCCTACCATAAGGCAAATTGATGAAAAGTACTTTTTCACTTCTGTGTAATCCTTAAATTTTGCATTTTTATTTAAAAATATATTCCTAAAATCATTATCAAAACTTTCTACACCTATTTTGAAAACTATATCTATACCAAAAAAATCTCTCATCTCTTGAAGCCTATTTCTGTAGCACCAGTGGCTTTCTAAAAATAATTTTTTTATATTTTTTTCTTTTATTATATTTCTTATATGTTCTAAAGTCTCTTTTGGCAGTTCAAAACAGCTTCCTGAATTTATCACCTCCAAGACTCCATAAGTTCCTTTTATATTCTCTAAAACCTCTTTGTTAAGTTTATTTATTTCTGAAACATCAGTTGAATTATCATCTATATAATCGCAAAATGAGCATTTTCCCCATATACATGGTAAAGCCTTTAAAAGCACTATTTCTCTTTTATTTTTTCCTGTAATTAAATTGTATCTGTCCATATTATTTTTCTCCAACAACCATACTTTTAATATTTACTGGAAGCATTTTTATAATTGTAAATACTACACCAAAACTAACAGCTTTATCTAGCAAATCGGTAAAAATTTGAGTAGAAAAGACTGACGTAATTATACTCATTCCTGAGTTTTTAAGTATTGCAACTAAAATACTTGACCCTGAAGAAGTTACCCCTTCAAAAACAAAAGATGCAATAACTGCTGCAGCCGCAGAACCTAATACAGTAACTAATATAATTGATATTATTGATTTTACACCTTTAAATTTTTGTTCTTTAAAAAGCATTCCTGTGCTTAAACCAACTATTATTTGTACAGGCATAAAATAAAATGATATTGGATCAAAAGTTACAGCATTAAAAATTGAAGATAAACCTCCGACCATTGCCCCACTTATAGGCCCAAATAATATTGAAACTAAAATAGTTCCTATTGTATCAATGTAAATCGGAAGTTTTAATGTTAATGCAATAAATCCTCCAACTAAATTTATAGCTATTGCTAAACCCATAAATATGATTTTTTTATTATTTTTGCTATCCATAATTTTACCTCTTCTTTCTTAAATTAATTTAAACCGTATTTAATGTTATTTAGAACTTTTAATATATCTTTTTTATGCTCTGGAAATATTCTCGTCAAAAACATCTCCATAAAACCTTTTGAATCAACTTGCGTTAATACTAAACAATTAGGTTTTTGTCTGTAAAAATCACCCTCATCAACTAAAGACATTCCTATAGCCTTGCCTTCAGTTACTATATCAACGTAATATTCCATTCCACAGCACAACTGCGGATTAATAAAGTATGCCACAGCTAAAGGATCATTAATCACACATCCTAATGTTCTCTCCTGATTCCAGTGAAAATCCACATAAAATCTTGTTATTTTCACTATAAAATCCCCTAATGGTTCTTTAAACTGCTTTATCATCTCTATATAGTTTGGTGTTAAGATACATTGTCTTGTTACATCAAGCCCTACCATTGTAATTTTCCTATTTAGTTCTTTAAAAACTTTTTCTGCTCCATGAGGATCTACCCAAAAGTTAAACTCTGCTACTTGAGAGCAGTTTCCAAAACTTTTAAAAGCTCCTCCCATAAGAACCAATTCCCTTAGACATCTAATAGATTCAGCATCTTTTTCTAAACACATAGCAATATTAGTAAGCGGTCCTAATGCTATAACTGAAACATCTTGTGACTCTACAGTTTCTAAAATAAAATCTATTGCACCCTCTTTATAAAAAACTTCCTCTACCTTTGGCAGAAAACTTTCACCAAGTCCGTCACAGCCATGAGTATCTTCAGCTGTTATGAGTTCCCTTTTTAATGGCTCACAGCTTCCAAGATACACTGGTATATCTAATCTATTTAATTCTTTAAGAATCTTTAATGCATTTTCTGCCCCTTTTTTTCCATGAACATTTCCTGATGTTATTGTGATGCCCACCACTTCTAGTTCCTCTGATTTTAAAGCCAGCATTATAGCCAAAGCATCGTCAATTCCTGGGTCACAGTCTATTATCACTTTCTTTTTAATCATATTTTTAGCACTCCTCACAATGTAATCTCAAATTTTAGATACAAAAAAATACCTTGAGAACACCATCTCAAGGTAAAGCTCACTTATACTCTTATCATCATATGCTTCATTTAAGTTTCAATGTTAAAATTGACATGATAATAAAACATATAGGTAAAGAATAGTAAAAAAAGTCGCACTAAGGGTATAGTACGACTATAAAGTCTTTTTCCCTAGTTTTTTATAGAGGGATGGTTACGAACCTCTCCCACAGAATTCTGTGGACTTATTATTAAATTACAGTGCTTATTATAGCAATATTTATAGATTATATCAATATTTATTTTTTAATTTAGGTTCCACAAAAAGTTCTGTAAGGACAATTTGAAGCTTTCGGTATCTTTGAGTATTCCTTATGTTCTTTTGAATGTTCATATGGTGATGAAACCACATATAAAAGCTTTTTCATAACTTCAAAATCCCCTTTATCCGCTGCTTCTATTGCTTCTTCTACTCTATGATTTCTTGGAATTACAACAGGATTTGATTTGCTCATAAGCTCATAAGCTTCCTCTTTTGTTTTAGACTGTCTTTTTAATCTTTCCTGCCACGATTTATACCAATCTTTAAATTCTTCACTTTTAAACATATCTTTCTCAATATCTTCATTAAAGGTAAGACTAAGAAACGTATTAGTATAGTCTTCTTTAAACTTCTTCATCATACTAAGCAAATTTTCAATTAAGTCCCTATCTTGAAGTTCTTCATTAAATATCCCCAGTTTAAATCTCATTATTCTCATCCATTCTTCATAGAATAGATCTGAAAATTTAGCAATTTCCTTTTCAGCAATCTTTATAGCCATATCTCTATCATCATGCAATAAAGGTAGTAAAGTCTCAGCAAATCTACATAAATTCCATTGTGCCATCACTGGCTGCTTTGAGTAAGCGTAACGTCCATTAATATCTATGGAGCTAAATACAGTATCAGGATTATAAACATCCATAAAAGCGCAAGGACCATAGTCAATAGTTTCTCCGCTTATGGTCATATTATCTGTATTCATAACACCATGTATAAAACCTACAGTCTGCCACTTAGCTACAAGGAAAGCATGAATTTTTATGATCTCCTTAAGAAAATTAATGTATTTGTTACTATCGTTCTTTATGTAATTGTAATGTCTATTAATACAATAGTCAGCTAGAGCTTTAACATCATCTAAATTTCCAAATCTAGCTGCATATTGAAATGTGCCAAACCTAACGTGGCTTGATGCTACACGAGTTAATATAGCACCTTGTTTTTCTTCTTCTCTATGTACAATTTCTCCAGTCTTAATTACAGCAAGACTTCTTGTGGTAGGAATGCCAAGACCGTTCATAGCTTCACTTATTATATATTCCCTAATCATAGGTCCCAGCACTGCCCTTCCATCTCCTCCACGTGAATATGGAGTTTTTCCTGAACCCTTTAGCTGAATATCATATCTTTCACCTGAAGGAGTTATTTGCTCTCCTATCAAGACTGCTCTGCCATCACCTAACATTGTAAAATATCCAAACTGATGTCCAGCATAAGCCTCAGCTATATAGGCTCCATCCTTCGCTTCCTTGCTGCCTGATAATATATATACACCTTTCTCACTTTCAAGAGCATCACTATTTAATCCTAGTGATTTCGATAAATTTTTATTGAAAATAACCATCTCTGGACAACATACTGGATTTAAATCAATTTTGCTATAAAATATCTTTGGCAGAGCAATATAGCTGTTATCAAAGTTCCATCCCATTTCTTTTATCTTAATCATATATTTCCTCCTTTTTAATTATCTTCTTCATGTATACGAGAAATACACCACTTTTCATCATGACTTTTTAATTCTAGTTCCACTTTATTTTTTCCAAATACCCCCTTCGAATCATTCAATGTAAATTCCACCGTAACTAAATATGTATCATTATTTATTTTTTTAGTATCTAAAGTCTTATATTCTGTTACCCATGGACTAGAAACTCCTGTCACCCATGCATAATTTTTGTCTGTTTCCATTTTATCAGTAAAATCTTTTTTTAAAATGCTACACATAACGGAATACTGCAAAGGACCACTTCTTTGTTCTACCCCTTCACAATATAAGTTTACTGCTTCCTCAATTGAAGATGCACCAAAATTATCTAATGCTTCTCTAAATAGCTTATTTTTTTCTTCTAATTGGTTTATATATACCTCCGAATCATTAATATTGTCCTTAGCCTGTACTATATTAATTTTAATAAATATAGTTAAAATTAATATTAGTATAGTTAAAACTTTTTTACAGTATAAACCTTTTTTCATTTATTATCACTCCTTACTTTCATGATTTCTATGTATATAATTTTAGTATGCTTAAATATAGTTATTCCCTAACTTACAAAAAAGTTTTATTACTATACTAATTTATAAAAATATGTTATTCTACTACTTTGTAAGAACTGACTTAGGAGGACTTTACATAATGACCAATGATATGACAACTGGAAATCCCGTTAAACTTATTTTGTATTTTTCTATACCTTTATTGATAGGTAATATATTTCAACAATTCTATAGCATGGTTGACACTATAATCGTGGGAAGATTTGTTGGTATTGATGCTCTTGCAGCCGTAGGTTCTACTGGCTCTATGGTCTTTTTAGTTAATGGTTTTGTTGTTGGGCTAACTAGTGGTTTTGGAGTACTGATTTCTCAAAAATTTGGTGCTAAAAATGAGAATGCTATTAGAAAAGCTACAGCAAGTGCAATTAAACTATCTATAATTTCAATAATACTTATTACTGTTATAAGTGTAATATTTGCAAAGCCAGTGCTTAGATTAATGAATACTCCATCAAATATAATAGGTGACGCCACTACATATATAACTATAATTTATGCTGGTACTGTAGCAACATTCGCTTACAATATGGTTTCAAGTATTTTAAGGGCTCTTGGCGATAGTAAAACTCCATTGTATTTTTTGATAATCTCATCTATATTAAATGTTATTTTAGATTTAGTTTTCATCATTAATTTTTCAATGGGAGTTGCGGGTGCTGCTTATGCTACAATTATTTCTCAAGGTATTTCCAGCTTATTATGCTTTATTTATACTTCAAAGAAATATACCATCTTAAAATTTAAAAAAGGTGACTTTAAACCCAATAAAACATATGTCAAAAGGCACTTAAGGATAGGCATACCAATGGCTTTACAGTTTTCAATAACAGCAATCGGTATAATGATAGTTCAAGGTGCCTTGAATATATTTGGATCAGCAATTATAGCTTCATATACTGCTGCTTCAAAAGCATTACAGCTTGTAATGCAGCCTTCAATAACCTTCGGTGTAACTATGTCCACATATTGCGCTCAAAACCTTGGTGCTAAGAATTATAATCGTATAAAAGAAGGCGTTAGAGAATGTACTAAGATATCCATAGTTACCAGCATAATATCAGGATTAATCCTTATATTCTTTGGAAAATACTTTGTAATGTTATTTATAAATAGTCCTGATGAAACTATATTAAGGTCTGCATCACAATGCCTTAATATAGCTGCAATATTCTTCATTCCACTTGGACTTATATTTATATATAGAAATGCTCTTCAAGGAATTGGGGAATCTTTTATTCCAATGATGGCAGGTGTTTATGAGCTAACAGCAAGGGCTCTAGCAGCTTTTATACTGCCAAGATTCTTAGATTACCTAGGAATTTGTTTGGCTGATCCTATAGCTTGGATAGCTGCTTCAGTTCCTCTAGCCTTTACATACTTTAGAAGAATAAAAACTTTAACGGATGAAAACATCAATTAAAGTAAACATAAAAGAAACCTCTGTACATAGAATTAATCTACAGGGGTTTATTTCACTTCTTCAATAGTCAGATTCACATTGTTTACTGCTGTCATTCCTGGAAACTCTTTCACTAAATCAACTAATTTTATCTGCATAATTGATATTCCCCTCTCTATCCATAGTATATAGTTGTTTTTATATCATTAGGATTATTTACTAATGCACTAATAATAGCCGAACACGTTGATAACTCTTTAATTTCATTATTCTTCCCCTCTATTAATATAGGCACATATTGAGGTTTATATGGAACTTTAGAATTAACTTCTTCAAAGAAATAATATTTTTTAAAGCTACCATACTTTTTTAAGCTTTCTTCTATCTCTTCTCTCATGTCCTCATCCCCATACTTAAACAGTTTTCTATTCATAAGACGCATAGACAAATCTTTAAGTATAGCATCACTACTTTTCTGCATAATATAAATTCCATAACCAGCCACAGTTTCATCTAAATCTAAATAGTCATGAATTAGTATCTAGCCATTATATAATCTTCTACAGCATGAATTCCTGACTCTTTTACTTTTAATATTTCATTATTAATCATACTTATACATAAATACTTTATAATTTCTATATCAATTTTATAGTTTTATTCATATTATAAATTGTAATATTATGGGAGTGATTTATGTGGATAATAGAAATAACTGCTCTTTTTATAATAATCCTAATTACTATGAGTATTTAATAGAATACAGAGGTAATTTTTTAGAAGAAATATCTAAAGTTTCTTATGCTTGCGGAGATATAATAAACAATCGATTTGCTATCGTCTCAGTTAAAGCCGGCATGATTGATAATTTAATTTTAGATGTCCCATCTATTTTATTTGTCAATTTTAGAGAAATGTTTATCTTAGAATCTACTTCTCCTGAAAATGTGAGCAATATATATCAGGTTAAATTAAACCCTTATCTATCTTTAGACGGCTCAGGCATTTTAGTTGGTATAGTTGATACCGGAATAGATTACTTAAATCAAGAATTTATAAGAGAGGATAATACATCTAGAATTGATACAATTTGGGATCAAACATCACCTTCTAATGAGGGTTCATCCCTTTTTATTGGGAAAGCTTACTCAAATGATGATATAAATAAAGCTATACAAGCTCAATTAAAGGGTGAAGATCCTTATAATATTGTACCATCAACAGATACAATTGGTCACGGAACTGAGATGGCTGGAATAATTGGTGCTAGAGGATATAGCAAAGAATTGAAAGGAGTTGCAAATAATTGTACATTTGCTGTAGTTAAATTGATTCAATCTGCTACATTTCAGCATGACCTTAAACTAAATGGATTTGAGTTACCAGTATATAATACGGCAGAAGTGGTAGCTGGTATAGAGTATCTACGCCAATATGCATCCGAAAAAAATAAACCAATTGTTATTTTTCTTGGGTTCGGTTGTACTGATTATAGTCATGATGGCTCTGGATTATTTGCAAAATATATAGACGAAGTTGGATCCTTTAGAGGAGTTGTAGTTGTTACCAGCACAGGTAATGAAGGTAATGCTGAACTACATTCATCTGGATATATAAATAATATAGGAGAAATTAATACATCCGAATTAAACTTAACAAAGCAACTAAATAACTTATCTTTTAGAATATGGATAAGAAAGCCAAATAAAATGTCACTCAATGTTATATCTCCATCTGGACAAAGTACAAAATTTATTACCTCAAAATTATACAAATCAGAAACTTTTTCTTTTGTTTATGAAGCAACAAAACTAACCCTTAAATTCTATGTACCCGATAACGTTACAGGAAATCAAGTAATAATTTTGACCTTTACCGATATAAAACCCGGAATATGGAAATTACAATTAAAAGGTGAGTATATTGCTGATGGAAGATATGATATATGGCTTCCTCCTGCAATAACTCTTCCGGAAGGTACAAAATTCTTAAATTCTGACCCAGAGGTAACATTATCTCTCCCTTCCAGTTCCAAAAAAATAGTTTCTGTGGGATACTATGATCAAGAATCAGACTCTATTGTAGGTAAATCCGGCAATGGTTTCCCACTAAACACTTATATTAAACCCGATATTGCTGCACCGGGAGTTAATATACTTACTACATCTTTAAGCAATAAAACTACTACGGTCTCAGGTGCATCTGTGGCTGCAGCAATAACGTCAGGAGTTTGTGCTCTACTTCTTCAATGGGGAATTGTAGAAAGAAATGATTTAACTATGTATGCATCAAAGATTATTAGTTATCTAATAGCTGGAGCTTCAAGAAAGCCTTTTGATATATATCCAAACGCTCATTGGGGATACGGAAAACTAGATTTTTTAGGAACAATAAATGCTTTGTCTGGAACTAGAAATCTAGAATCTCAAAACAATTTTGACCTTGAATATTCCCTAAACAATATGCTTTTAAGATTTACATTAAAAAAGGAGGTATTATTCGGTGATGAAACATTTTTCTAATGCACCACCATCAGTCTTTACGAGTCCCGAATATCTCCATTATATTGCAGAATATAACGGAGATATAGAAGCAGAAGCTTATCTTGCTCCAGATTATTATATAACTATAATGGATGAAAAATTCGCAATAATATCTTTAAAGTTACAAAATATTATTGAAGACTCATTTACCTTGTCCAATAATCCCTTTCCATCTGTTGTCTATATAAACAGATTATATTTATATACCATGCAGGCACTTAGCCCTATTATTGCTGCAAATATTAATCTAACTCAAATACAGCCTCCTTTTTTCTTAACAGGAAAAGGTGTTGTTGTTGGAATTATTGATACCGGGATAGATTATTTAAGCAAAGAGTTTATGAATGATGATGGAACATCTAGAATTCTCGGTATATGGGATCAAACTATTAGTAACCCTAATTCAAGCGGAAATGTTCCCTTTGGAACTGTGTATTATAAAAATGATATTGATAACGCTATAAAAGCATATAACGAAGGAAAAGATCCATATGAAATTGTTCCTTCAAAAGATACAGATGGTCATGGTACTGCAATGTCGGGTATAATAGGTGCTAAAGGTATTAATCCTGAAATTAAAGGTGCTGCTCCTGACTGTAATTTTGTGGTTGTAAAATTAGCAGAAAGCCTAGCTTTAAAAAAAGCTTTAAACCCGTCAGTTCCTGTTTATGATCAGGCTTTTTTAATGATGGCTATAACTTATCTTTATGAATATACGCTATTTACTTTAAATAAACCTACAGTAATATATCTACCACTTGGTGCCTCTTTAGGAAATCATAAAGGTGATGGATTATTAGAATCCTTTATAAATAATATTTGTAATAATAAAGGAATTGCTGTAGTTACAGGTAGCGGCAATCAAGGTGATAGTGGCGGTCACACTTCTGGTTATGTAGATAAAAAAGATACATTTAAAGATATCCAATTATATATCTCAGATCAGCAAAAATATCTTAGATTGGAAGTTTGGGTGGATAAGCCTAATATTTGTTCTCTAGAAATTATCTCCGCTTCTGGAGAAACTTCCGGCATCATGACTGCCCTTCTAAATAGAGAACAAACAATCAACTATATTTTTGAAAAATCTAAGGTAAAAGTAAAGTACTATCTTCCTGAAGCATTATCTGGTGATGAATTGATAGAAATTGACATGAATTACCTTACACCAGGTATTTGGAAATTAAGATTATATCCTGATTATATTTTAAATGGAAGTTATAATATATGGCTTCAGCAAAAAGGGCTTGCATTAGGTAATACAGGATTTACTTCCCCAGATCCTTATGGTACTTTTACAACCCCATATGCCCCTCAGATTATTAAAGTAGGCGCTTATAATCAAAATAATTTCAATTTAGTGGAGTATTCAGGAATGGCATTTCTGTATAATCCAAGCGCAATTGATATAGTGGCTGGTGGTGTAAATGTAACCGCCCTTGCCCCTGGTAATAAAACTATGATAGTAAATGGCACCTGTGTATCTGCTGCTGTAGTAGCCGGCGCAAGCGCATTAATGTTTCAGTGGGGCATAGTTGATAAAAATGATCCAAATATCTATTCTCAAAAATTAAAAACTTATTTATCAAGAGGAACAGCTAAAAGGCTAAATGATTCATATCCTAATGCAGAATGGGGATATGGTGTTTTAGATATGATTGGTGTTTTTAGATATTTAGAGTAATAAAAATACCTTATGTATACTTTTATAAATATGCATAAGGTATTTTTTTACGCACCCAATTTGTCAATAAATAGATATTAGCATAGTATAATAATATAAATATAATGACGGTGAATCGTGGAAAACTATAATAATATAAATATAATAAGTGAGCTTATGAAAGCTTTAGGCTGTGAAGATTATGAGTCAATCAAGTCTAAGTACTGTAAAGACAATGGTTGTAAATGCAAAATAGATCCTTCCGGCGGTGCTGATAGCAATTGCTGTGATAATATAGACCTAGATATAAAAGGCGGATTTCAAGACATAGATCCTATTTTATTTTCTATAATTGGAGAAATCTTAGGAAATATATTTGCTGGAAAACTCCCCTTTAATGTAGCAAACTCTGTTGCAAATTTTTTAGCTTTAGTTGGCCAAATACTTGAAACTTATGCCGCTCAGCAACAGTATCAACAGTCTGGTCCAGGCAGATTTTTCAATCCAGCATATAAAAATATCACTAATCCATTTTGTCAATCTGTATGTGAAGATGATAAAAATGGATGCTCCAATTCCTCCTTATATAAGTCCAATGAAAAAATAGAAAACATAGAACTCCAATTAGAAATTATAACCAATTCTTTAAAAAATTTAGATAATCGTCTATGCCTAATTGAAAATAAACTTAATAATTACAATAAAAAATTATAAATATATTAAAAGGATAATTGGTGCTAAATATGAATTATGAAGATGCTTTAAAGAATTTGGAGGAAATTTTAAAGAAATGCGGATATAAAAAATGTGATTATGAAAGTTTTAAAGATTTAAAATGCCATTTTGATCCTTCTGCTGGTGCTGATACAAATTATTGCAGAAATGCTAACTCTGATATTCCTAATGGATTTCAGGACATCGAACCTATGCTTCTTGTTACTATTGCTGAAATTTTAGCTAATGCTATATCGGGAAAGTTTCCTGCAAACGTATTAAATTCTTACGGAAATTTTCTACAACTCATAAGTCAAATAATTTCAACCTACAACGCCCAGCAGCAATATCAGCAGTCTGGTCCAGGTAGATATTATAATCCATCCTATAGAAATGTAACAAATCCTTACTTCATCAATTCTTCTCCTACTTCCAGTGATGGAGGAGAGCAAGCTACAGTCCGTTCCTCATCTAATGAAAAAAATAGAACTAACTTAGATGAAATAAGCACACTAAAAAAAGAAATAGAAAATTTAAAAAAACAAGTAGAATCATTAAGGAGGTAATATTTTTAATTACCTCCTTATAATTTAATATTCAACAACATAGTTACTTTTATCAATTACTTTTACATTATGATTCTTTTGAAGATATTCTATAATCAACTCACTAATATCGGTATTTATTTCTTTTATACATTCTGCATTTTCATAGCATGGATAAATAGCTGTGTTGCTAGCACGGTAATTATTTAAAACAATTGTGTAGTAATCTTCTAAATTAATATCTATACCATTCTTCTTCATAGAAACAACACGATTACCAAATTCCTTTGATAAATTAATTGTATATGTTAACCCTCCAAACATATCATAATTATAATTTTGGATCTTAGGCACAAGAAACTCCTCATTTATCTCAACTTTACCATCTTTAACAACAAAATATGTAGCGCTCTTTTCAATAGCTTCCTTAAGTTGTTTTCCTGTTATCTTAAGAATTTTGATAGTATTAGGATAAGGATAATTTATTAAAACATCCCTTATAGAAACTTCTTTTTTAAATCCAATGGCACTATCAAATAATGATAAAGCTGAAAAGTCTGCATTAGAGACATCAAGCTGAACTTGATGAAGAAAATTTATAAATGGATGTCCTTTTAGCCTTGCTTCAAAAATGTCATCCATTAACATATCTTTATCAAAAGTTCCTATTTCTCTATCTAGATATTTTTGTAGTTCTCCCTCTATCTCTGTAAAGATACCTTCCAAAGATTCATCTATTCTTTCATTTAAAGAGCTAACTTTTATAAGCTCATAACTCGTTTTTTTAGTATCTGTATCAAGAACAATCTTAGTAAAATTTTCACCATTATGAATTGGCTGTGCACATATTACACCCTTTATTTTTGTTATAAATGATCTATGCTGATGACCACTTAAAACTATATCTATTGAATCGAATTTTTCCAAAAGCTCACTTGCCTGATTTTCTTTAGTCAACTTTTCTGTAGGAATCATATCATCATTTAAACTTTTTTCAAAGCCACCATGATAGCATACTATTATCATATCTGATTTTTCTTTTAATTCTTTCTCATATTTCCCATACATCTCTACTGGATCTAAAAACTTTAAATTAGGAATATTTTTTTCATGCTCCCAATTAGGAATAAAACCTGTAGTAAGTCCTATACATCCAATTTTGAATCCATTAAAATCAAAGATAGTATATGGTTTGCTTTCAAAAGGCAACCCTTTAATGTTTGCATTTAATAATTTATTTGATACTTTTTTATAAGCACTGCTTAAATATTCTAATCCATAGTTAAATTCATGATTACCTAAAACATATGCATCATATTTTACAGCCTCTAGACATTCTATAATAGGATTGTTTTCCGTCTTTTGTTTAGATAAATAATGTGCAAGGGCTGATCCTTGAATTAAGTCTCCACAATCTATTTTTAGAGACGCATCATAATTCTTTTCATCATTTAATATGTAACTTCCTATCTTTAAAACTCCCAATGATTTTTCAACTACATAGTTGGTTGGATATACATATCCATGTAAATCACTAGTTTGATATATAACAATTTTCATGATTCTCCTCCATTACAAAGGACTGCCTCAAAATAATTGAAGACAGCCCCCTTATACTTATTTGAAATTTACTATTCCCAGATTGATTTTAAAGTAGTCTTAAATCCTTCTAGTGTTTTATTTACATCAGCTGTATTTGGTGCAGCTAAAATTGTTTCCATAACTGTTCCAGCTTCACGGTATGCAGCATCAGCCCCTTGTAAAACTGGGTTTGTGTATAAATTCTTAGTTGCATTTGATAAGATTGGAGCAATTAAGCTTCCGCTATTCTTATATTGATCTGAATCAACAGCACTCTTTCTTACAGGCATATATCCTGTTTCTATAGCCCATTTAACTTGGTTATCTTTAGTAGTTAAGAACTTTAAGAACTCATATGCTGCAGTTTTTTGCTCTGCTGTAGCACTAGAGAATACATATAAATCAGTACCTTGTTGTAAAGATACAGTAGTTGGTGATGGTGCAGCACCTACTTCGAATTTATCGCCAACACCTTTTTTAACAAAATCTTCACCAGCATTTGATCCAACGTACATAGCTACTTTTTCATTTCCAAATGGTCCTGATAAGTATTTATCTGTTCCAGCGATTCTAAAATAGCCTTCTTTTATTCCATCTAAATAATAATTTACAGCAGCTTTAGATTCATCACTTGTTACATCAAAATTTGAATCGTATGTCTTACCTTCAGCTTTTAAGAAAGTTGTATAATATGTATGCAGAGCGTCAACTCCAAATCCAGCTATACCTTTTTTAGCTTTTATTTCCTTAGATACAGCTTTAAGCTCTTCATAATTTGTTGGAACCTTTAAATTTAATTCATCTAAAATAGTTTTGTTATACCATAAAACTTCTGTTGATTTATTAAATGGCATTCCATATATTTTACCATCAATTTTAACTGTTTCTCTAAGACTTGGTAAAATATCTTCATAGTTATCAAACTTAATTTTTTCATTTTCTATGTATGGTGTTAAATCAGTCACCATATTTTCCTTAATCGGATTGAACATCCAATCAGGATATGCTTGAGTTAATGTTGGTAAATTATCAGGACTTACAACTGTAGATGTAATCTTTTGTTGTAAATCTGGATAAGTTGATTGGTTTTGTAAAGTTACAGTAATGTTTGGATTAGCTTTCATAAACTCATCTGTTAAATTTTGTAGAGATTTTTCTTGTGCTCCCTGCATTGCATGCCAGAATGTGATTTCTACTGGTTTAGTAATTTCTGTTACTATTTCCCCATTATTTGCTTCTGTTTTGTTTTTAGATCCGCATCCAGCCAATACAGTTACAGTTGTTGCTGCTGCAAGAACAAGCGCTAATAGCTTCTTGTGTTTCATATTTTATTCCTCCTATGTTATATAGTTTGACCTTTTTCTGGTAACAATACATCTCCAGATTCATTATAAAGTCTTTCAGGATGATAAGAGTGTATAGGCACTAATAGTTTAGGTTTAATTAAGTTTATTACCTCAATTAAATCATAAGGATGCGCATGACCACTACATGAAGCTCTTACGAACTCTACATTATGCTCTGCAAATGAATTTACAAATGGCTCATATGCAGGGTCAAAATCACCAAGTGGTACCGCATTTGAGTGAATATAAATTCCACCTTCCTTCAATTTATTTATATGATTCATAGCAAGTGTATCTAGTTGCCAGAAAAATTCACCTTCATCATTTAATAAATCTTCGAATTCTATTTTAAGACCTCTATCTAAACCATAGTCTTTTCCATCTAACTCATAATAATACGCTTCATAACCAGTTGCTTCTTTTAAAACATAAGCATAATATGAATCTAAAACAACTTTTCTTGAGTTAGTTTTTATTATGTTTGAAATTCTCTCGATATTAGAAATATAGTAGTTAAATGTAATCTGCTTATTAGGATTACTATTTACAATTTCATTTATGGTTTTCAATAATTCTTTTTCATTTAATATTTCATCTGAACTTATCTTTTCATCAACTTCTTGGAATGATACACTAACACCTTCAATTAAGAGAACATCACAGTTTTCACTTTCCTTGCAGAAATTTAAAGTATCATGCTTTCTATATCCATGAAGTCTTATATCGCCAGTATATGATATAACCAAATCAGGTGTAGTTATAAGTAAGCCTGATGCTCCATATGCATCATGATCCACTGGCATTACCTTTACCTTAATATCTCCAACTTCTATAACTTCATTCTCTTTTACTCCCACTATATCTCTAGTATTTTTTCCTTCATTGACATGAAGAGGGAAAAGAAAATCATTATTTATATTTAATGTATTAAGTAAAGACTTCGTTCCTTCCAATGTATATAATGGTATAGATGGATTCAAGTAATTTATTATCTTTGAATGATCTAAGTGAACATGTGATAAAAATACTGCAGTATTTTTAAAGCTGTCTTCTTTAGATTCAAATCCTTTTACAGGTATTCTAGGATCAAACATATTATTTATGTATGGTACTAGACCTGCATCTATCAATCCATTTAATTCTGTTGGCTGAACAGGAAGTTTTGGATTGTACTCACTTCCAAAATCGAAAAAGATATGGCTATCTTCATATGCGATTTCTATAATAGTTCCTCCAATGGTAAGAATACCATTGTGAAATGTAATTTTTGTCTTTTTATCCTTTAACGCCACTCTTAACAACTCCTCTAATAATTTGTTTTCTAAATACTAGGTATAGAATTAAAATTGGCACTATCGCTATTGTTGAGGCTGCCATTTGAAGGTGAACATTTGTACCACTTTCACTAGCAAACGAACTCAATCCATTACTTAGCAATCTTAACTCTTTAGTATTAGTTACAAGGATTGGCCATAGGAATGCATTCCACCCATTAATAAAACTTAATATTCCCATTGTAAATAAAGCTGGTTTTGATAGAGGAATCATTATTCTTTTAATAAACTCTAAATCTCCACATCCATCAACCTTTGCTGCCTTATAATAAGATATTGGTATACTTGTCAAATATTCTTTTAAATAAAATATATAAAATATACTTGCTAAAGATGGAAGTATTAATGCAGTATATGTATCAAGCAAATTAAGTTGTGCAATGGTTTGATAATTAGTAAATACTGTCACTTCATAAGGTACCATTAATAATGCAGCCATAGCCATAACTAAAATATTCTTATACTTAAACTCTAATTTTACTAAAGCAAATGCTGAAAGTACTGAAGTTATAATTATTCCTAATGTAGTTACTCCTGATACAAAGATTGTATTGAAGAAATATCTAACAAAAGGAGCCTGCTTCATGGCTGCTGCAAAGTTTTCCCACTGAGGCTGATTTGGGATTAATGTTGGCGGAATACTAGTTGCCTCTTGATAAGTCATTAAACTTGCTAAAATCATATATACAAAAGGAAATAATGTTATCAACGCCATAACAACAATAAAACCTTTTGATAAAATCGTACTAACTTTTTTCATTCTTTCACCTACTTAGATATTCTTTTCAAGATACGATTCTGAATTACCGTAAAAAGCAAAATCAAGATAAATAATATAACTGCTGCAGCCATACCCTGACCATACCTATTCTCAACATAGAATTTGTTAAAAATGTAGAAAACAGCAGTTGTAGCACTGTCAGCAATACCAGCTTTTCCATTAAATATAGCAAATACCTGAGCATACACTTTAAATGCACTAATAAAATTAACCATTAGTAAGAATGTAATTATAGGTATCATTTGTGGTAAAGTTATTCTAAAAAACTGCTGAATCTTAGTTGCTCCAAACATATCTGCAACTTTATAGTAATTAGAATCAACATTTCTTAGTCCAGAAAGTAAAATAATTATATTAAATGCCAATCCTGACCATATTCCAAATATGATAAGTGTAGTCATACTCATACTAGGGTCATCTAAGAAGTTTATTGGGCCTACATTAAATATTTCTAGTATGTAATTCACAAATCCATATTCTCCATTTAATAAATATCTAAATACAATACCGACAGCTATTATACTTGTTAAATATGGTATAAAAAATATTGTTTCACAAATGTCTTTATGCTTTATCTTATCGTGAATAGTAATTGCAATAAACATAGCAATTATAAGTCCTACTGGTACAACAATAAATGCATATAGTGCCGTATTAATTAATGCTGTATGAAATTTCGGGTCACTTAATACTATTTCAAAATTTTTAAATCCATTAAATTGTAAGTTATTTAATGTTCCTTTCTGGAATGACATTACAAAAGTCTTTATTAATGGGAGAACACTAAAGATCCCAACTATTATCAATGCTGGTAAAAGAAATAACCATGCCTGTGGTGAATTCTCTGCTCTATATTTAAACTTTTTCATTAGTACACTCGAACTCCATTCTCTTGGAAAATATAAATACTCTTATAATCGATATCAAATCCTACCTCATCGTCCTCTTTGATATTTTTAGATATATCTGTTATTGACTTTGAGTGTGTGTCGTTGATATTAAAATTAACTATACAGTCTTTACCAATTAATTCTATTGATTCAACATTGACTTTAAATAATGGATTTTCACTTAGCTCAAAATATTCTGGTCTAATTCCAACATAGTATTTACCCTGATTTAATTCTCCTTTAAATCTATCATTGCTTAGAAGATTCAAATCAATTGAAAAATCTTTAGATTTTAATGCATCGCCCTCTTTATTCATCTCAAATATATTGATTATAGGATTTCCCATAAACTTAGCCACAAAAAGATTTTCCGGTTCTAAGTATAAGTTTTGAGGGATATCAAATTGTTGAACAATACCTTCATTCATTAATACAATTCTGTCACTTATAGATAATGCCTCTTCTTGGTCATGTGTAACAAAAATAGTTGTAATTCCTATTTCTTTTACAAGCCTTCTTATTTCCTCTCTTATTTTAAGCCTAAGTCTTGCATCTAGATTACTTAAAGGCTCATCCAATAAAAGAATCTTAGGACTTTGAACTAAAGCTCTTGTTATTGCAACTCTTTGTTGCTGTCCTCCAGACATTTCACCAGGTTTCTTATCAGCTAACCCCTCAATACTTGTAATCTTCATAAATTTTTCTGATATGGATTTAGCTTCTTGTTTTGATTTCTTATTCTTTCCAACTGTTAGAGGAAACATAATATTTTCTAAAACTGTCATATGAGGATATAATGCATAATTTTGGAATACTAACCCTATGTTTCTATCTTTAGGATGTTTATCAATAACTGATTCATTATCGAACTTAATATCTCCACTTGTAGGGTCTAAAAGTCCTGCCAATAAGTTTAATATTGTTGTTTTACCGCATCCACTTGGACCTAATAGGCATATAAGCTCTCCCTCATTAATTTCAAGATCGATGCTTTTTAAAGCTTCATACCCATTACTGTAAACTTTTTTTAGTTTTTCAATCTGTATCATATTTCACCTCTGTTATTTTTACCTTTATCATATTGTTTTAAAAGATAAAGTTTGATTATGGCTTTCAGAAAAAATTCTTTATATATAATATATATCATTTCTACAATTTTTGCATATACTTTTTTGAACTTTTTATATTATCTTTTTGTTTTTTTAATATAGCTCGAAATTTTTTTCATTATTTTGAATTTTCTATTTTAAGAATTTAAATGCGAAGTTTAATGTATTTAAATATCTATTTTAAGAATTAACCATAAAAAATAATAGATAAACATAAAGGAAGGTCGTCCTTTCTCTATGTTTATCTATTATTTTAAAGCAAATGATTCACAATCAGTGCACTCAACTACCTTAGGATTTGATTCGTGGGTTGCAACTTTAATTTCATTTAAAGTACAGTAATCTTCTGAGTAATCATGGAACTTACATTGTTCTACTGTACATTTTATTGATGTATTCTTTGACATAAAATATTACCTCCTCACTTCATCATAATTTTAGTTTTTCTAATAAATCAAATAATATTCTCGCAACATTTACCATTTAGGATACTGGAAAGTTTACACAACAAGAAGAGGCCACTTGAAGTCAAGTGCCTCTACTCTGTATTTAAACAGATTATGATGATTCAATAATTTTTATGCAATATTCTTTTTCTTCCTGTCTACAATAACTGCTGCTCCTATTACAAGCATAATTATTCCAAAAGCTACTGTGCTTTCTGTAGACACTACTGAACCTGTTTGTGGAAGCTTTTCAGCATCTTCAGTGTTTTTATCATTATCTACCACTGGTGCATCAGGTGCTTTTCCATTTATTAATGGATCAGTGTAATCAAATACAAGATGTTCTCCATTTAATGCCTTTAGTGATTTAACTAATGCATCTCTTATTGGAAGATTTGTATCTTTCATGTCTATAGCGCCGGTGAAATCGTATTCATCTCCACCTGTTGACATAAAATCGTTTGTTACTACAGTGTATAGCTTATCCATTTCTATCTTTGTTCCGTCATCAAGGAACATATCACTTATTCTGTTTCCAGCTTCTTTATCCTTGTCATAATATACTTTTAATCCTGAAACTTGTACCCATCCATATTTGTCATTATAGATACCATGTTCAATAACTTTCTTTAACTGCTCTCCAGTTAACTTCATTGTAACTAATGTATTATCAAAAGGCATAACTTCGTAAAGTTTCCCCATTGTTATATCTCCCTTAGGAATAGATGTTCTAAGTCCTCCACCATTAGTTATTCCAATTTGAGTTCCTGCCTCTTTTCTCATAACATCACAAGTCCATTGTCCAAGTGGTGATGTACCTTGATGCTTAAATCTATCATGGCTTAATTCAGTATCTGTAACTCCAACTACTTGAGCTAAAACTGGTCCAAGTTCCTTTTGGTATTTATTATATATTTTTAATGCATTTTCGTCATCCTTTAATGTATCTGGTCTTTTATATAAAGTATCTGCATTAGGTACTATTGATACTAATTTATTGTCTTCAGTAAAAGTCATTTTTAAATTTGCTAATGTTCTTCCTGCATAGTATCCTTCAACTATAGGTTTTCCATTAACATAACCTGACACTTGATTATGTGTATGTCCTGCTATTATTCCATCAATACTAGCTACTTTAGTTAAGTCTGTAGCTTCTCCGGTAATTGTATAATCTTTAGCTTGTGATGCACCTAAATGTGTCAAAGCTATAACTACATCTGCCTTTCCTTCTGGAAGACTACCTGACTTTAATTTATCTGCCCATTCAGTTGCTGCTTTCACAGGATCTCTAAATTCTAATCCTGCTACATTTTCAGGTTTAGTTTTAAATTGTGTTTCTGGAGTTGCAAGACCTACAAATCCTATCTTAATTCCATCTTGTGCAACTACCTTATAAGGTTTTGCATAGTTTATAGGCTCACCTGTGTTCTTATCATATATATTACATGCTAAAAACTCAAAACCGCCATCCTTCTGCCATGTATCCATATACTTTGTTCCCCAGTCATATTCGTGGTTTCCTATGGCAGAAGCAACTAAACCAATTTCTTTAAACATCTCAGATACTGGTTTTCCATAAGTAAGGTTTGACATTGCAGTTCCTTGATAGTTATCACCACCAGAAACTACTATAGTGTTAGGATTTGCTTTCTTATATTCCTTAACCGCTCCCACAAATTTAGCCATTCCAGGTGTTTTTCCACCAGAATCTAACGCTCCATGAAAGTCATTAAATGAAATTATGTCTATGACTTTATTGCCGCTCTCTAGTTTTGGAGAGTTTTCGTCTGCTCTTGCTGTAATTGAAGTAGATAGTCCTACTGTCATCATTGCTGCAACAAGTAGCGATAAAAATTTTCTTTTACTTTTAGATTTTAACATTTGATTTATTCCCCCTTCTTTATGTATAATAAATCTCATCTATATTATATATTTTTCCAGTTATTAAATCAATTACCTTTACTGTTTATAACATGAAAATAACTATTCTTAACACTCATCCTTCATCTCTTGATTTTAGCATAGGAGTTCTTTTTCATTCAGTGCTATATTCTTTTATTCACTGGCATAGCCATGGGTTTTCAACGCAAAAAAAAGGTTCAAATGGATGTTTTTCAGCCCCATCTGAACCCCTTTTTTAGATTCACTTATTTTAGAACAAAAGATTGACAGTCAGTACATTCTACTACTGTAGGATTTTTCTCATGAGTTCCTACTTGAATTTCATTTAGAGTGCAGTAATTTTCAGATTGATTATGAAATTTACATTGTTGTACTGAACATTTTATTGATGAATTCTTTTCCATATTCTCGCCTCCTTTAATAATAATTACTATTTTAGTTTTTCTAATATCTAAAATAATATACTATTATTAAAATAATTGATTTTTATAATTTAATTACTTAATCTTTTCTGTTTTATAATTACAAGAGTTATTGCAAATATAGCTATTGCAAAACAAAGTATTATTGCCATACTCATAAATATAGGCATAAGATTTTCTTTGCTAAAATTAACCAAGGCTGATATTTCATTATTAGCTTTTACATACCAATAGGTTGGGTTAAAACTTGCTATAGAAAGCACTGTTTTTCCCAAATATTGCTGAGGAACAAACACACCACTTATAAAACAACAACCTAATGAAACTACATTTGACGCAGCCGACATAGCATTCTTGCTATTAATGATATTTCCAATTAGAAAACTTATACTTAATGCTGATATAGTAAATACAAAAGAATTTAAAAGAAATAATGCTCCATTTGCAGTAAACATATACTTACCATACATTATAAAACTTGCAAATATCATTACCACCCATACAAGTAATGAATAACTAATGTTTCCCAACACCATTTGAAAATTCATATCTTTAAGCTTTAATGCTGATGATGAATTTCTCATTTTTAAATCTTTATTATTGAAAGTTATCATTACCGATGATACTCCAAGTATCAATATGGCAAACATAGAATAAGCTAAATAGTTATAATAATTTCTGCATTTATCTTCATCTCTATGCCCATTATCATAAGTACTAAGCTTTACATCTGTACTCTCTGACAAGTCCTTGCTTACATAGCTTACAATCTTTTCTTGAGATAAATTACTTATTGATCCACTATACATCTTAACTGTATTAAGATATCTATTTATCAAATTATTCATATACATTTCACTATTTGAATTAGGAACTGTAGTTGTTTTAATACTAACATTTTCACTGCCACCCATCATTTCCTTTGTAAACCCATTAGGAATCCTTACTATATACTCTACTGTTCTAAAGAATAAAGCATCTTTAAGCTTTTCATCATCCTCTGATATATCTACTATATTAGCATTTTTACTGATATACTCTCTAAGTCCTTCTACAAGCTCTGAATCTTCATCTTCATTAATAAAAGCCACATTGATTTTAGTTTCCTCAAAATTTGTATCTGCAGGATTAACATCCATATTTCCAAGGAGTATAGCAAATGCTAAAAATACTACTACATAAATCATTATTTGATTTAAATTTTTTATAATAATTTTAAAAAAGGCCTTATAAACTTGCATATTTTTGCCTCCTTAAAACTAAATAGGTTATACTACTAAAAATAATTGAAAAACCACAAAGCAGGCTTAGATTTGTAAAAAACTTTGTTAAATTATCATAATAATATAATGAGTAAAATGAATCTGCTATCAAATTTACAGGATTGATATATCCTAGAATTGGCATATTATTATTCACAATATACTTCATCTTATCATACATCATACCTGAGAAATATGACATTATCATGGTTAACCCAACAAGAATCCCTATCTTAAGACCTTCACCTTTTTTTATTATAGCTCCTATACATGTTCCAAAGGTTACCCCCGCTATTGTTCCAATTATGCATGTCAAAATTATATATCCAAGTTGATTTCCAAACCCTACCTTTATAATTAAAGCTAAATAAGCTATCAATATTCCAATATCAAAAAGTTGAACTGTAGTCGCCGCTGCCATAGATACCATAAATACTTTCAGCTTATTAGTTGGCGCAGTATTTATTCTTGCTCCTTGAGCAGACTGATTCCCTTGGATAGCTGACACTTCCTTTATTCCAAGAAAGCTTCCATAAAAACAAGTCATTGCTATTAAAGTATAAAAATAATTTACAGTTGTATCTGGATTAACTTTGCTAATAGATACATCTTTAATATAATTTGACCTTTTCATTAAACTATTTAAAGTTCCTTGATTAATTATTTCTGGATTTTTCTCTATAATAGTTTTAATTGTTGAAGAAGTTTGCTTAAATTCATCTACAAAGCTTTTTAATATGGTTTGATTTATTCCAGACTTTTTGACTACAACCTTTATCCCATCATTAAAGTATATAAAACCATCTACTTTATTATCATCCAAAAGTTTTTGAGCCATATCTTTAGATGTATATTCTACATTAAATAAATTCTTATCATTTTCACCATTTGAAACTGATTTTAAAACTTCAATAAACTCTGTATTTTTTTCGTGTTCGTCATCTTTAACAACAGCTATATTTATACTCGAAAAATTTTCTGCACTTGAAAGATTGGAAAATGCTAAATTAAATAAAGTTGCCAAAATTATAGGAAATAAAAGAGTCCAAAACATCATCTGCTTATCTTTTACAATACATTTAATTCTATATTTATAATTATGAAAAAACATCTTACCCCTCCTTTAATCCCTAAGTTCCTTGCCTGTTATCTCCAAGAAAACATCATTTAATGTAGGCGGCTCTGAATAAATCTTTCCTACATGAACATTCTTACTCTTTAAATAATCTATCAAATTAACTAAATTATTTTTGCCCTTACTTGACTTTGCCACAAGATAATTATCTTTATATTCAGCATAAACTACGTGAGGAAGTTTTCTAATTCCTTCTAAGATTTCCTTATCCATTTCAAATATCTCTATAGTTATCTTTTCTCCGCAATTTATCATTGCCTTTAACTCTTCATTAGTTCCAGTAGCTATTATCTTACCTTTGTCCATAATTGCAATTCTTGTACAAATCTGCTCAACCTCTTCCATATAATGAGAAGTATAAACTATTGTAGCTCCTTCTTTATTAAGCTTTTGTATACCCTCTAATATATTGTTTCTGCTTTGAGGATCTACAGCAACTGTTGGCTCGTCCAAAATAATAAGCTTTGGCTTATGGGCAATTCCACAAGCAATATTTAATCTTCTAAGCAGCCCTCCACTTAATTTTTTTGGATAAAACTTTTTAAAATCAGAAAGTCCAACAAAATCTACAGCTTCTTCCACAAGTTTTCTACGAAGTTTCTTGTCAGAAATATAAAGTCCACAAAAATAATCAATATTCTCATAAACTGTCAGTTCATCAAACACGGCTACATTCTGCATTATTACTCCTATATTCATTTTTATATCATAAGCATTTGGTCTCATAGGCTTTCCATAAACATCTATGGTTCCTTTATCATACTTTAATAAAGATAAAATACAATTAATCGCTGTAGTCTTTCCTGACCCATTTGGTCCTAAAAGTCCAAAGATTTCTCCATCATTAACTTCTAGATTTAAATGATCAAGAGCCAATAGATCATCATATCTTTTAACTAAATTTTTAACATTTATAACCATAACAGTTCCTCCACTCTTATCTCTCACATTTTCTATACTTTAATTCTACTAGACTCAAGGATAATTAATAAGTGATAAAACTCCGAAACTATCATGACAAATATAATAATGTTATTGTTATATATATATCTTAAATGTTAAAATTGATATATAATTACTTTTTTTAGAACAAAGGTTGATTTATTTATGAATGCTTTAATTGATAAACTAATTATTTTCATTATTTGTTTTGCCTTATATGTGCCAAACATAAATAACAAATATATGGTTGTACCTATTTTGATAGTTCTATTTTTGACTTCATTATTAAGTTATAAAGAAAATAAAAGAGCTTTAATTTCTATCTTTCTTATTTTCTTATTTCTTTGCATATGGCAGTGGGCTTTTATCTTTTTCATTCCAGTCATATGTTATGACTTATTTTTTTACAAAGTAAAATGGCTGTGGTTACTGTCACTATTTCCTATTTTGATAGACCTCAATGTGATTCCTGCATTCTCAAAAGTGTCTATCGTAACTTATATTTTTTTATCATATATATTAAAATATAGAACTATCTCTTTAGAGAATATAAAGAAAAGCTACTATTCTGCTAGCGATAATGCCAAAGAGCTAACTATGAAATTTGAAAGTAAAAATAGAGATCTTCTAGAAAAACAGGATTACGAAATAAATTTAGCAACTTTAAGAGAACGTAATAGAATTGCAAGAGATATCCATGATAATGTTGGACATCTTCTATCTAGATGCATATTACAAATTGGAGCTCTTCTTGCTATAAATAAAGATAAAAACGTTAATGATAATCTTTCTCTCATAAAAGAAACCCTTTCAGAGGCTATGACCAGCATTCGCAGCAGTGTCCATGACTTGCACGAAGAAGCCATTGACCTACAAATTGAAGTGCAGAAGTTAGTTGATAGTTTTAAATTCTGCTCTATTAAATTTAATTATGATGTTGAATCATCCCCAGAAAAAAATATAAAATACTGCTTCATTACAATAATAAAAGAATCTTTATCAAATATTATAAAGCATTCCAATGCTACAGATGTTTTAATCTCTATTAGAGAGCATCCTGCATTATATCAGTTAGTGATTAAGGATAATGGAAATAGCGGCAAATATCTTAGTGAAAAAGGTATAGGCATTAAAAATATAAGTGACAGAGTATCCGCTTTAGGAGGTAATCTCAACATTAACGATGATAATGGATTTAGAATTTTTATTTCAATCCCAAAATAAGTTGAAAGGATAATATAAAATATGCGTGTATTAGTTATTGATGATGATAAATTAGTATGTGTTTCTTTAAAAACTATTCTCGAATCACAAGGTGATATAAATGTTATCGGAACTGGAAATAGTGGACAAGAAGCCTTAGAACTCTTTCAGAGTTTAAACCCTGATATTCTTTTAATGGATATAAGGATGGACGGCATGACAGGACTTGAGGCTGCAGAAACTATTTTAAATAATGATAAAAATGCAAAAATACTATTCTTAACCACTTTTTCTGATGACGATTATATAGTTAAAGCTTTAAAAATTGGAGCTAAAGGATATATAATAAAGCAAAACTTTGAATGTATTGTCCCATCTTTAAAAGCTGTATATAGCGGTCAAAGCGTATTTGGGGATGACATCGTATCTAAAATACCTTCTCTTATAAATAATACTAGCAAAGTAGATTTTTTTAGCTTTGGAATAACCGAAAAGGAGCTTGAAATAATAACTCTTGTTGCAGACGGTCTTAGCAATAAAGAAATATCATCTAACCTCTATTTAAGCGAGGGTACAGTTAGAAATACCATAACTATAATTCTTCAAAAACTAAGCCTTAGAGATAGAACTCAGCTTGCTATATTTTATTATAAAAATAAGTCTTAAGTCTTATAATTGTATATCCCATATATATGTACATTAAAAAAGCTACTCAAAAAGAGTAGCTTAAAAAACATAATTAATTACTTTATACTATTCAATAGGTAGTAATAATCCTGATTTTTTCAAGATTGGTCTTAGAACATTGTAAAGTATTGCAACTAATATTACTGACACTACTGCATTTACAAAGGTAGTAACAGCACTTAATTTTGCCAAAATAACAGCAGCACTTTGTGTCTGTCCTAATATATACTGTTTATAGAAAAATCCAACAACAGGATCTGCTATTACATTGAAAGCCAAGCCTCCAATTGAAGCAATAAGACTCCACTTAAATATATATTTCTTATCATTGCTTTTACTTATCTTAGCATATTTATGTGCGATTAATCCTGTTATAATTCCAATACATAATTTCAAAACAAAAGTTTTAGGTGCTACCATTATATATACAGGATCCATTAAATCCGCAATTGTCATGCCTATGGCCCCAGCAATTCCTCCATACCACCCTCCAAGTAATAATGCAGCTAAAACACAAAATGCATTTCCAATATGAAGCGAAGTAGCATCTCCTCCTCCTGGCATTGGAATCTTAATTTGTAAATAAGTGAAAGATACAAAGCATAATGCTGCTAATAATGCCGTTTGAGTTAATTTTTTAAATCTTATTTCTCTACTCAAAATAATTGCCCCCTGATCATCATAAATCTTTAACTACATTTTATAAATCAAATCAATTTTGGTCAATTGTATCCATACAAAGCCACAAGTGTTTATTTATTTTAAATTATAACTTTTAACATAAAAATACTTTTAATAACTTTAAAAGGAAATTAAATGCTAAAAATGGAAAATATAGTTTGCATAGCAAAATCGATATAAATTCAGATAAACACTTAAAAGATAAGTTAAACTTCGTTAATGATAAATATAACTTTTTACTTATCTATACATTGGTAGTAATATGTATAGGATGACTAGTCTGTGAGCAATTGCTATGTATATTTAAAATAATATGATAGATTAAGGAGTGTACCCAGTGGAAACGATTAGTATTCAGCTAAGTCAAGAAGTATACAGATCTGATGCCGAAAAAATGGCTGATTGGCTTAGCGACGAAGAGATAACTAAAAATTTAAACGAGGATGCTAACGCTAAGGCTAACCTAATCAATATTGTAAATAGAATAGATATGCCTATATTGACTCATTTATTTAATAATAATTGTAGATTTTTCACTATAAAAACCACTTATGAAACAGTAGGTTTTTTAAGGTTAGTTCCCAAAAACGGTGGAATTGAGATTGTAATTGCAGTCGGAGAAAAAGATCTATGGGGAAAAGGGATAGGTCATGATGCTGTAGTTGAAGCCTTGAAAAAAGCTTTTTTTGACATGCGCACAGAAAAGGTAGTAGCAAAGATAAAAAAGACAAATAGTAGATCAAGAAATCTTTTTAAAGGTATTGGCTTTAAAGAAGTCAATGAATTAGAAAAGGAAATCGAATATCAAATGTCTAGGGAGACTTTCTTTAAGATAGCTTGCTAGATAATATATTTCTGTAAATATAAAATTTTGCTAAACTAAATATAAATAAATATCCTCCGGCCTAGCCGGAGGTTTTGCATTAACGGGCATAGCC
>ERZ781272.190-NODE-190-length-76005-cov-7.161198_pt1 | contig 76005 bp, 61 predicted proteins | sample MGYA00375850_ERZ781272 | MGnify/ENA primary metagenome ERZ781272 (study PRJEB29790, sample SAMN06051246) | human gut metagenome | host: Homo sapiens | place: USA: Cincinnati, Ohio | collected 2013-06-21 | study: EMG produced TPA metagenomics assembly of the Gut...
TTTGGTGCGCTGTTATTCAAAGAAAATGAATGTTGTTCATCAAATTCCAATTTGTAGAATTAAAAAGAAAGGAAAACATAGTAGACAATAAAAAAGTGTCAAAGAAGTAACGAATGTTTATATTATAAAGCTTTGATACATATTATACAGTCCACTACTAAAAATAAAGTATGTTTGAAATACATAAAGCGATTATAAGTGACAGCAAAATTGTAGCGGAGTTATTTCTTCGTATGTGGGAAGATCATAATCTTGGGGAACTACAGCAGGAATTTGAGGGGGATATATCTTCTGATGAGTCTGCGATCTTTTTGGCGTATTCCGATGAACTTCCTGTAGCAGTAGCACAATGTAGATTAAGAAACGATTATGTGGAAGGAACGTGCTCAAGTCCTGTAGGATATCTCGAAGGTATCTATGTAGAACAAGAATACCGAAAACAAGGTATAGCTAAGTTGTTATGCAAAGAATGTGAAAACTGGGCTAAGGAAAAAGGGTGTGAGGAATTTGCTAGTGATTGTGAACTCTCTAATAAAACCAGTTTGAAGTTCCATCTAGGAGTAGGTTTTGATGAAGTAAATCGGATAATTTGCTTTACTAAGAAATTATCATAGTGATGTATGGTAGACTTGTTAGTATTACAAGTGATCTGCTTGTAATACAACTAATCAAGTAGAATTCTCTTAATGAGATAGGTGGTGGTAAAGTGCCTCAAACTTATAAAAATGAAGATGAGATCAAACGAAAGTTAAGAGAACTTAAGAAACTTGAGATGAAAGTACGTCTAAGCAGCTTAGAATCACAGATAAGCAGTAAGAAGTCCTTTAGAGATTCTAAAAATATAGAACTTGTATGGGATAAATTCTTTGACCTCAAAGTAGAAAGTACAAAATCCGTGAAATATACAATCAATCAACTTGCATTAATGTCTAAAGACGAATTCAAGGATGTTATTAACGAGTACTTTTATCATGTATATTATTGGTGTTACAAAGAAAGTGGATTGGCAGATAAGTATATCTTTGATTCAAAAATACTTACACAAATGGGACTCCCACTTACAGATACTTCTGAAATAAAAAAGAAGTTCAGAGAACTTGCCAAGATATATCATCCTGATAATGGTGGAGATATTGATAAATTCAATGCACTAATGAAGGAATATAGAGATTCAAAAAATTGATAGATGGGTATTTATCAAATGCTCCTAAAGATAATATATTGACTTTTTAATATAAATTGTGTACAATCTAATTAATATAAATTGCGTGCAATTTAATTGTTTTAAATCAATGAATTAAAGCTTTATAGAATCGAAATAATAAAAGGAGCAAACAAGATGGGAAAGAATTAATCTGATTAAGTCAAAATAAACAGAAGCCATTGGAGTGATTTACTATAGATAATAAATATGATGTTTTAAAATTGGAAAATCAGTTATGTTTTCCCTTATACGCTTGTTCAAAAGAAATCGTTAAGAAATATAAACCATTTCTCGATGAACTTGACTTAACTTATACCCAGTATATAGCCATGATGGTATTATGGGAACATAAACAGATGAATGTTAAAGAACTTGGGAAATATTTGTATCTGGATTCAGGTACATTAACACCAGTACTTAAGAAGTTAGAACAAAAAGGTTTGGTAGAGCGAACTAGATCAAAAGAAGATGAAAGAGTGTTAAGTGTCACTCTTACAGAGTCAGGTAATGAAATAAAAGAAAAAGCAGTTGAGATACCAAGTCTTATAGGGGCTTGTGTTAATCTTGAACCAGAGGAAGCCAAACTGCTTTATAAGATATTATATAAAATATTAGGTCAGTTTGAATCATAAGAGCCAGCTCTAATAAATATTCTTATGATTCGGTTAGCCCTAATTACGGTTATCATAAATACAACAGAGCCTCTTTACCATATAACAAAATGGGTGAAGAGGTTTTATTTTTTTGAATTATGATTATAATTCAAAACACTCTACTAAATCATTGTGAAGAATTTGAAAAGAACCATATAAAGGTTGCTTAAACAATCGTGGTCTAAATACCACCAAATTATATCCTATCTTTGAAGTAAGTCCCTTTATGTATTCGATCTTAATGTAACATTAATATTAGGATAAATCAATTGGCCTTTGAGAAAGTAACTCAATAGTTAATCTAAAATATGAGATTCTATGCCCGCAATTGTTTGATGAGAGACTTTTTTGTTTGTTGTAGGAGGTGAAGAGACTGTGCGACGAAATTGGTTAGGGGTACAACCACACACTTGTCGAAACTGTCTGGAAAAATGTTCTACGTTATTGTAGCCGCAGTATTCGGATATTTCGCCAATAGTTTTTACCGTATACATCAACTGATCCTTAGCCATACGGATCCGTCCTTCAATAACATCCTCCATACAAGATATACCAAACATGTTTTTATACAGAAGTTGAAGATAGCCCGTACTTAAATGGAGTCTTTCGGCCATATGGCTGATATTCCAGGCAAGCTGAGGGCTATTATATATTTGCTTGCGAAGATTAAGGAGACTACCTGCGTGAATTGTATGCTCATGTCGAGTAGAATCCTCGTTTAACTTTAAGAATAGAACACGTAGAAGATTAGATATAATTATTTCACTGTTCAAAGATGTAAAAGAAGATTCCCAAGTTAACAGTTTGAGTAGATTATGGCAGTACTCAGGATCTCCAACTGCAAATGGGACTCCCTGTACGGGAAATTTTGTAACAAAAGTTTCATCTGTTATAAAACGCAACCAATCATTGCGATATTCCATGCCACAAGCGCGGTAATAGATTTTCTGCCCAGGGGCATATAGAATTGCAGAATGTGCCGGATATTCCTGGAGAATCCCATCGATCAGAAAGTATGCAGGTGTATTTGTTAAAATAAATAAATAGAAGTCATGATTTTCAGAAAATTCATATACAAAATCTTCGGTATGTTTGGCACTGTAGCCCATAAACTGGATTTCATTCATAGGATATGTTACTCCTTTCATATGAGAATACATCAATTTCCCATAAGTATAAATCATTGTTTGCTATAGGTCAATCTAATAAAATAAAAACATATTGAAGTATGACGAAGAAATAATTTAATTCACTAATTAGAGGCTGTCGTCTTAGTGTAAAGAGAAGAAGAGTTTGGTGTAAAGAGAGGTGTTTTAAGATGAAAAAAGAACAGATAAGAAGCAAAAGTATCAAAATAGTTGGAGATGAAAGAGTAGAATTCCACAATCAAGTTGATTATTGTATTGGTACAGGACGAATGGGACTGGCATTGCAACAGGAATATCAAGAACAGCTTCGACTAGTACAGGAATTAATCGGTTTCAAACATATTCGTGGACATGGATTATTTTGTGATGATATGGCTATTTATCAAGAATATACAGTAGATGGGGAAGTCCATGTAGAATATAATTTTACTTACTTAGACCGTGTTATGGATAGTTATCGAAGTATGGGATTAGCACCTTTTCTGGAGTTAGGATTTATGCCACAAAAGATGGCTAGGGGTGAACAGACTATTTTCTATTGGAAGGGAAATACCACACCACCTAAATCCTACGAAGCATGGAAGCACATGATACATGCTCTTTTGCGTCATCTGATGGAACGGTATGGCGCGGATGAGGTGGTTACCTGGCCAATTGAGGTTTGGAATGAGCCAAATCTAAGCGGATTTTGGGAAAATGCAGATATGCAAGAGTACTTTAAATTGTTTAAGGAGTCATTTGTGACAATAAAGGAAGTCGATAGTCGATTTAAGGTTGGAGGTCCTGCTGTTTGTGGTGGAAGTGATAAACCTTGGATTCAGGGCTTCATGGAATTTTGCGAAGAACAGAAAATACGAGTTGATTTTGTGTCAAGACATCATTATACTACAGATTTTCCGAAGCATGAGGGACATTATGGTTATGCACAGCTGATGGATCCAGAGGAAGGATTTTCAAATCTACATACTACCCGTGAAATCGTTGACAGTTTTCCACAGTACAAGGGATTGCCTATTCACATAACAGAGTTTAATACGTCATATATACCTAATTGTCCATTGCATGATACCAACCAAAATGCAGCATATATTGCCCATCAGCTTTCACGTCTAGGTGATGACAACGAGTCCTACTCTTATTGGACCTTTGGAGATGTTTTTGAGGAACAGGGTGTACCATTTACTCCTTTCCACGGAGGATTTGGTCTAGTTGCAAATGGCTGCATCCCAAAACCTACTTTTTGGACCTTTGTATTCTTTAAAAAGCTTAAAGAATTAGAAGGTTACTGTGTTTATCGAGACGACAATACTGTAATTATGCGTATGGAAACTGGTGAATACCGTGGTGTTGCATGGAATATGACATGTAAACGATTGGACGATACTATGACTCTTAACTATGAATTCAAGACGGATACTAACGAGTTTTGTCTTCTTACGAAACGCGTAGATGAGTCAACTTGTAATCCTATGAAAGTCTGGCATGATCTTGGCGAACCAGCTAATCCAACTCAAGAACAGATAACTATTTTACAGGACGTTGCAAAGCCATTTATACAGACTAACAGCATATTTGTTAAAGATAGTCTGGCACATGTTCAAATAAACCTCCCTGAAAATGCAGTGGTTTACTTCGAACTCAAACCTGTACATAGAAGCACCGACAGAGGTTATGACTACAATCGAATCATACAGAGTTAGAATGGTACCTATAAAGATTGTAAGTAAAAATTTAAATTAATAACAGAAAGAAGAGATAACGTTTATGAAAAAACAATCCTATAACCCATATTTACCATCATGGGAGTATATCCCTGACGGAGAGCCGTATGTATTTGGAGACAGAGTCTATGTATATGGTTCTCATGACTTATATAATGGTCATGTGTTTTGCCTTGGGGATTATGTATGCTGGTCAGCACCAGTCGATAATCTTGCTGATTGGAGATATGAAGGAGTAATTTATCCTAAAATCACTGACCCACTAAATAAAGAGGGTAAGATGTGCCTGTATGCACCAGATGTTACAATAGGACCGGATGGCAGATATTATCTTTATTACGTACTTGATCATGTATCCATCGTGTCCGTAGCTGTATGCGATACTCCAGCGGGGCAATATGAATTTTATGGATATGTGCACTATAAAGACGGAACTCGTCTGGGTGAAAAGGAAGGTGATGAACCTCAATTTGACCCTGGCGTGTTGACAGAGGGCGATAAAACCTATCTATACACGGGCTTTTGTTCTAGAGGCGATAAAACTCGCCATGGAGCTATGGCAACCGTTTTGGGATCAGATATGCTAACTATTGTGGAGGCACCAGTAATTGTGGCTCCGGGTTGTGAATATAGTGCAGATAGTAGCTTTGAGGGACATGAGTTTTTTGAAGCACCATCTATCCGCAAAAAGGGAGATACCTACTATTTTATTTATTCTTCTATTGCGATGCATGAGCTTTGTTATGCCACAAGTAGTAACCCTACCAAGGGTTTGGTATATGGGGGAGTATTGGTTAGCAATTGTGATTTACATATTGACACTTATAAACCTGCCGGACAGCCAATGGCTTATGGAGGCAATAATCATGGTAGTATTGTAGAAATAAAAGGCGATTGGTACATATTTTATCATCGTCAGACTAATGGCACATGGTATAGTAGACAGGGATGTGCAGAAAAGCTAACAGTGTTATCGGATGGTAGTATTCCACAAGTAGAACTTACTTCTTGCGGTCTCAATGGAGGACCCTTAGAAGGAAAAGGGGAGTATCCTGCATATATTGCCTGCAATCTTTTTCATGATATTCCTTCTACATATGTAGGAGATAACCGATTTCCTAAGATTATGCAAGATGGTAGGGATGGTGATCATGAGCAGGGATATATTGCGAATATTCAGGCTACCGCTACAGCAGGTTTTAAATACTTTGATTGTAAAAATGTTACGGAAATCAGTATTAAGGTAAGAGGTTATGCAAATGGCGTATTTGAGGTGAAAAATGCTTGGGATGGTGACGTACTTTCCACCTTGAAAGTGGAGTATTCTAATGTGTGGGAGGAATATACAGCTCCCCTGAAACTTCCGAACGGAAAGCAAGCGATTTATCTGACATATCGTGGAGGAGGAAATGCTAGTCTGCTATCCTTTACATTAAAATAGTGATATAACCCATAGTTGAATATTAATCTTTGAGCCAGGTTAACCGCCTGGTTCATAATAATTATAAAAGTTTGATCATTTACCATTTACGGCGGGTTTTATGGAATGTAATGTGTGCGCATTAAACTAAATAAGGAGGATTTTAATGAATAAAAATCTGGATTTTTTAACACTAGCAGAGGGACGATATTCGGTTCGTAAGTTTACTGACAAGGCTATTGAACAAGATACTATAGACAAAATACTAAAAGCGGGACACTTAGCGCCAACCGCTTGCAATCGCCAACCACAACGGATTTTAGTTATTAATAATGAGGAAGCCATATCCAAACTTAGAAAGTGTACGGTATGCCACTTCAATGCTCCTTGTGCAATGCTTATCTGCTATGATAAGAATGAATGTTGGCAACGAGAATATGATGGTAAGACTAGCGGAGATATTGACGCTAGTATTGTTACTACACATATGATGCTTGAGGCTTATTCACTTGGAGTGGGTACGACGTGGGTTATGCATTTTATTCCCGAAGCCATCAATGAGGAGTTCTCGATTCCTGACAACATTGAGCCAGTTGCTCTGCTTGTTATGGGCTATCCCGATGAGAATTCTAAGCCATTCCCTGGGCATTTTGAATTCAAACCACTTGAAGACATAGTATCGTACAATATGATTAAATAAAAGATTAGAATTGGAGAAGGGTTCTTAATCTTCGGGAAAATACTGTAGTATACGATTAACTTAAATTTAGAAAGTTTTGATTGAGCTTATGACTATAACTGAGTACTTCTATAGAGTAATGTCTTCAGCTTTTCTCTATCCCATAGTTGAATATTGCATCTACGAGCCAGGTTAATAGCCTGGCTCGTATAATAATTATTAAAGCATAATAAGTAAATATAGGTAGAAGAATTTGTTTTTTGATTTCTATAGCTCATGAATTTACCACCTCATTTTAAATGGTAATAGCATACCCTAAATATGTAAATCAATCCACACATGATTCAAATGGTATAATTGCAGGTAGCTTAAAGGGGTCCGCAATTCAAACTTCGCACGTAAAAACAATGCGAAGTTTGAATGCTAAATTAATCTGAAAGGATCGTGTCCTATACAATATAGGATTCAGTCCTTTTTTTATTCGCTATTATTAGAAATATATCATTATTCTAGCGATTTGATTATCAATTTATCAAACAATATAATATTTACTATATTAAATTATAATTCTGAAAAATAATCTTAAATATTTATAAATCATATATTAAAATCTGTAAATACAAGAAAATAATATTAATTTTTCTTGACATAGCATATTCTGTAAATATATACTGTAATAAACAAACAGTTCACAAATGAACAATTATGAAAGGTAATTAAAATGATTAATGAATTAGATTTGCTTATGAGTGGCCATCAATTCAAAAAATTCTATGAAAAGAATTATGAAGGAATTATGAAAAAATATGATCTAAAGAAAATTGAAATTGAAATACTTTATTTTATTTCTAATTGTGGTGAAAATGATACCGCTAGAGATATTGCAACGATCCAGTATATTTCAAAATCTCATATTTCAAATTCAATTGAGGATTTAACTCATAAAAAATACATATCCGTAATAGAGGATTGCCAGGATCGAAGACGTTTTCATCTAAAATTAACAGATACGGCAAGGCCTATTATTGATGAAATTGAAATGATTAGAAATCAAATATTTGAAACATTATTTCAAAATGTAACTGAAGATGAGAGACAGATTTTAATAAGAATAGCTAAAAAAATAACTCAAAACATAAGTGAAGACTTAAATAAATAATACTATATAATTAGTATTTATTATATCACCCAAATAGTTCATTAATGAACTGTTGGAAAGGAGGCCTATGGTAAAATTCAAAACGACGCGTGAAGGATATATATCAGGTAGTATTAGTAGTATGAAAACGTCTGGAATACCTTTTTTGAAAAGTATTGAGTATGAAGACAATATTGGTGCTAATAATTGATCAATAAATGATAGAATCAATTATTAAGTAATTTAAGAAAAGAGAGATAGAACATGATAACGAAAATTTTAACAAATGGAGATAGGAAATGTATGATTAGGATAAGAAATTTATTAGATACAGTGACATAAATTTTATGAAAGATTAAAATCATGCCATTTCCGATTTATCCACCACTTAGAAAGTGAGACGTGATTATATGAGCAATTGGTATAATAAAGATCAGCAAACGGTATTGAAGATGCTGACAACGGATGAATCAGCTGGACTTACATCAGAAGAAGCATTAAGAAAACAATTAGATCTCGGAAAAAATGAATTTGATAAAGCTAAAAAAGAATCACTAATTTCCAAAATATTGCATCAGCTAAAGGACATATCTACTATAATATTATTAATTGCTGTTGTTCTTTCATTTATACTATCTATAAAAGAAGGTTCGGGATTCTTAGAACCAATGGTAATACTAAGTATCGTAATTTTAAATATTGTATTAGCTATTACACAAGAAAGTAGTGCGGAAAAGTCTTTAGAAGCTCTAATCAATATGAATTCACCAACCTGTCTAGTTCTTAGAGACGGAATACAAAAGGAGATAAGCAGCACAGATTTAGTACCTGGCGATATCGTAATATTAAAAGCCGGAGATTTAGTGCCTGCAGATGGACGATTACTCAAAGCCGTTAATTTACATATTGATGAATCTTCATTAACAGGAGAAAGTGAGGCTTCAGAAAAAAACTCTGACCTTATTGAACAGGAAAAAGTGGGCATTGGTGATCAAAACAACATGGTGTTTTCAGGATGTCTTGTAACAGCCGGTAATGGAGTTTGTGTTATTACAGAAACAGGGATGCATACCCAGATGGGAAAAATTGCAGGTTATCTGAATAATACACACAAAATGATGACCCCGTTGCAAGTCAGACTTAACAAAATAGGAAAAATAATAAGTCTTATCGCAATCATATCTGCTATTATGCTTTTATCCGTTGGTTTACTACGTGGTGAAAGTGCATGGCATCTAATAATGTCGGCTGTGTCTCTAGCTGTAGCAGCTGTACCAGAAACTCTTTCTTTAATCGTAACTTTATCATTGTCTAATGGTGTAAAAAAAATGGTTGACAAAAACGCCATTATCCGTAAACTATCAGCAGTAGAAACCTTAGGCAGTACTTCTGTTATCTGTTCTGATAAAACAGGAACCTTAACACAAAATCAAATGACTGTAATGAAACTATGGAGCAAATCAGATGAAGCGATAGCAGCAACGGATACATTTTCTGATAATCACCTCCTTATGTTAGATCAATTATCTTTAGCAAGTAACGCCACCGTAGAAATAGATGAGCAAGGAAACAAACATCTTATAGGCGATGCTACTGAAAAAGCGATTATGAAACTGATGGATATAAAAGGCCGAAGAAAAGAAGACGTAACTGTTTTATGGCCTCGTGTGAAAGAAATTCCGTTTTCTTCAACGCGTAAGCGAATGACAACAATACATAAGGATCCAGACGGTGGATATTTGGTGCTGTCGAAAGGTGCTTTGGATTGGATGCCATTATTACAGGATAGAGATGAAGGAGAAATAACGAAACAGATTCATGATTCCTTTACAAAAGAAGCATTGCGAGTAATCGCTATTGCACAAAAACATATTGATGTTTTACCAGAAGATGATGAATTAGAAGTGGTAGAAAATGATCTGAAGTTAATTGGACTAATTGGAATTATCGATCCACCTCGTACAGAAAGTAAAACCGCTATTGCAGCAGCTAAAAAAGCAGGTATCCGGACCGTCATGATTACAGGTGATCATATCTCAACTGCAACTGCAATTGCAAAAGACATTGGACTATTAAAGGACGGAGAAAAAGTAATCACAGGTGAGCAATTATCAGAAATGAGTGATGAAGAACTATGTAATTCCATTCGTGAGTATTCTGTATATGCACGTGTTACACCAGAGGATAAAATCCGTATTGTAGAGGCTTGGCAAAAAAATGGTGAAGTGGTAGTAATGACAGGTGATGGGGTAAATGATGCACCGGCCCTAAAAGCAGCGGACGTAGGAGTTGCCATGGGCAAGAATGGTACAGAAGTTGCCAAAAGTGCTGCTGATATGGTATTAGCGGATGATAATTTTGCTTCTATCGTTGATGCCGTACACGAAGGTCGCAATGTTTTCTCTAATATACGTAAGACGATTTATTTCCTTCTTGTTTGTAATATATCAGAAATAATCATTATGTTAGGAGCTCAGCTCATTGGTTGGAAATTCCCGGTAACACCTGTTATGTTATTACTGATAAATGTTCTAGGTGATGGTATCCCGGGAATTTGTTTGGCTAAAGAGGTATCTGACTCTCGAATCATGGCGAGAAAGCCAATTGGTCGGAATGAAAGTTTCTTTAACAGAAATTTGATTAAAGTAATTATAAGACAGACAGTTATATGTTCTGCAATCGTATTAGGCGGTTATTATTTAGGTACCTATGTTGTGTCGTCAGGTAATTTCATACCTTCTCATGAAATTGGTCAAAGTATGTCATTTCTAATTCTAGGTTGGTCCTCTATCTTACATGTATTCACAGTAAGAAGTCGAAAATCAATTATTCATTACAGAATGAAAGAAAATATGCCTATTGTATATAGTTCTATTGCAATGATTGTATTATTTGCATTCATTGTTTTAATACCAGGGTTTGGTAATATATTCGGAATTGAGCCAATTGGTCTTACTCACTGGCTTATAGTGGTAGGTTTATCCGTGTTACCGACTATCGTAGCAGAAATCGGTAAATTCATTGACAACTATGGGATGTTACAACAATATAAGAGTAGATTAATTAAGGGTAGAGAATTGGATATCTAAATATTAAGAAGACCAGTGCATTTGTAAACGACTGATAAGCCTTTGCAAACGCACTGGTTTTTCTATAACGGTCAAACTTTTCCGTTGAGTTATCTAACAAGGTGATATACTTGAGTTTTATTACAGTATTCCCATAACAATCCATCCTCGATCAATTTAACAATTCTTTTCTGGTAAATATCACATAGATTACTAAGAAAGCTTGTTATAAACCGCTTGGATCAACTACAAACAAAACTGGTTGAATAGCAGGAGACCAGGTAACTGATTGGATCCTTCCAAGTTAACAGTAACGTACTGTAATAAAGGAGTTACCGGAAATGCAGTACAAATCTATCTGGTGGGAATAAGTTTTATCAGAAAACAAATAGGAAGAAATAGTTTTTATACTCAAGATATCATTTAATAATTGATTATATGAATAGTCTCGCAGACTTTGTGTTTGCGGGACATTTTTAATTACACAGACCTATTCATTATAAGGCATAGTGATAATTATAGGTTTATAGTTGGATTTTTATGGAATAACATGGTAATATACTTTGAGGGGGATATCACATGAAGTATTTTACAAAAGAACGGTATCATTTATGTCAGCAAACATGGCTATATCTAAAAGTCGGAATTGGCGAAGACTTATAAAGGGGGTTTCGTTAAATCCAATGTAAACTATATCATCATAGAAGGAGTTTTAATGTAATGACTCACAAAGGAACGGTAATGCTTGAAACAGAGAGACTTATTCTACGGCGGTTCACGATAGAAGATCTTGAACAGATATTTTATAATTGTTGGATCGATTTAGAAGTTTGGAAGTGGACCTGTTATAAACCTATGAAATTTATTGAAGATGTTATTAATATAGAAGAAATGTTTACAGAGGAGTGGCTTGGTGCTTACGATAGACCGAATCGATACAGTTGGGCGATTCAACTCAAATCTTCTGAGGAGGTAATTGGCAGGTTTTTCGGAATGCATCCTGATGACTGTATAAGTCAAATTGAGTTAGCTTATGAGCTTGGTCGAAATTGGTGGAATCAAGGGCTTATGACTGAGGCTGTAAAGGCAGTCATTAAATTCTTCTTTAATGAAATTGGACTTAATCGAATTTATGCTAATCATGCAAACGAAAATCCGGCTTCCGGGAAAGTTATGCAAAAATGCGGAATGACTTATGAAGGCACAATGCGGCAAGCGTGCAAATGTAATAACGGTTTGTTCGATAAAGTTAATTATTCTATTCTTGCCGACGAGTATTTCAAATAAAAAGACATAAATTATGAATTTTTGTGTTGGGAATGTGGGGCAACCTTTTGAAGCACAGGTTAATGGAGCTATTGATGACATGGAAAATCGCTTGAAACAAATTGACTTAGCTTTAGATGCTGTTGTAAAGATTGATGTTTTGCTAAGAGACTCATGGAACATTCCTATAATGGAAAAAGTTTTCAGGCAACGTTTTAATGGTAAATTTCCAGCAAGAAAAACAATACAGACCGAATTTGCACATATTGGCGGACCTGATGGGCTTCATATTCAGATAGATGCAATAGCATATAAAAAATAGGTATAGAATTGATCTAGAAAGGAAAATGTATGATGAATTTACCTAATCATTCATTATAAGAGGTGATGTAATGAAAAAAACATTGATAGCAATGATAGTATATCAAACAAGAAAATTTACAAAATTATTTTTTTTGGGTATATTTTTATGTGCTTTCATTAACGTAAGAGTTACTGTTTCAAATGCAGCGGAAAACAATTTTTCAATACCTGATGACCACTATCATGAAATGGACGATTTTCTAAAAGATTATATAAATGAAAATATACCAAAAGATTCATTGTGGGTAGACTGTGAAACAAAAACAAATTTTTTTCAAATTTCAAATAATAATAAAAAAAATGATATGAGCGATAAAGTAAATGGAATGGCATATACGTTTACACGAATAGAAGAAGGTGAGTCAGCATACTACACTGTTATCGATTTTTATTTTAACCAGAAGATTAAAACATCTAAAAATGATTTATTGGAAATCCCCATGAACGACTATTTATTAGCGTATGATGGTGCCACTAAAGGGCAGCTATTAGTTAAGAATAAAATAGATCAAGAGTGGACGATTAGCAAAGATTTAGTAGTATATCTAAATGTTCCTCATATCTCAGTGTATGGAGCAGAAATCCATAATAATCAAAATTTCTCTCGGGTTATATTGAGCTTTAAATCTATGAGGAATCCTAATTCAATTGAAAATTCTCCTTCTTATATTATACAATATACACATCAAAGGGACATTATTTGGCCATTCGTTATTTTTTGCTTAATAATAATATTTTTTGTAACTAATATTATATTTTTATTCTTTCGTAAAATAAGAAATCGGACAGAATGAGAATTAGCCACCTTATAAGTTGAAAAGGTAAATAATACACATAAATGAAACCACGATTAAACTATACTGTTTTACACAAAGATATACTATATGAATCCGCTTAGATGGCGGATTTTTTTGTTTTACCATAAAATAATTTGTCATTTTTAACTCCTGAACATTTCTTTCATTTTTTTGTGAAGCATATGTTCAGTAATATCGTATTTTATATATTAATCTCTTTCTTGCAATACATTAGATTAATTGTCGTTTGGATAACACCAATTTTCAGCAAAAGAAAAACGAAACGCTTTATATTGGTATAACTGATAGAAAATATCGGGCTATATCTTCTGGCTCATATTTCATTTCACTGGTAATCCACCATTTTATTGATTCTGCAAAACTACCGACTAAGTGATTTAGCACAAAATCAGTAGGCGCAGCTACCTTTATCTCATCCAGATATTTTTTAAACATTTCTTTGAGATATAGTTTGAAATAGTTCATAAAAAGCTCGCTGCTTTCACAAGATAGGATTCCAATAATATCATTCTTGCTATCTTTTATATGGTAAAGTATATGTGTGATTTTTGCTTCCAAACCATTATTTCCTTTAGAAAAATCATGAGTCTCTTCTGATAGTAGCACATCAGATAAAACATGGCTAAAAATATCAGTACACATAGCTTTCAGTAATTCATCTTTAGTTTCAAAGTGCGCATAAAACGTACTACGCCCAACATTAGCTTCATCAATAATATCCTGAACAGTTATATTATTGTATTTCTTTTTTTCAAGCAACTTACTAAATGCCTTAAAAATTGCATCTCTTGTTTTCTGTTGTCGTCTATCCATAAAAATCTCCTGTACAATTTTTTGAATTTGTTCCGTAACATACATTATTTTAAAAATGATTATTGAACAATGGTATAAAAGTTAATATAATACAATCGAACATTTAGTTCGGTATCAAATAAATTGTACTGTTAATTTGTTTTTAAGTCAAGCTAATAGAAAGGATTAATTAAAATGAAAAAGTTAAATGATTTTTTAGCAGGACTTCCCATGACAATAATTGCTGGTGTATTCTTAGCAATTAGTTTAATATTTATGCTTACAGGGACTGATTTTCCTATCGACCCTGCCTGGATAACAATTATAATATCAGGTATACCTATGCTTTACCTAGCATTAACTCGCCTGTTTTACCAAAGATGGGTATCCTCAGCATTACTTATTTCTATCGCAATGATTGCATCAATGGCAATTGGTGAAATTTTTGCAGCAGGTGAAGTTGCATTTATAATGGCTATAGGAGCTATTTTGGAAGATATGACAGTAGCACGTGCAAAAAAAGGGTTATCAAAACTGATTGCACTTGCTCCTACTGAAGGTAGAAGGCTAACTAAAAAAGAGGATATATTTAAGGAAGAGATTATATCCATAGAGCAAATCAAAGTTGGAGATTTACTTCGAGTTCTTCCTGGTGAAAAAATACCTGTTGATGGTAAAATCATATCTGGAAATACCTCATTAGATCAGTCTGTTATAACGGGGGAATCACTGCCAGTAGATAAAATGACTGGAGATGAGGTGTTCTGTGGAACTATGAACTGTTTTGGTTCCATTGATATTGAAGCCTCTAGCGTTGGAGAAGATTCTTCGTTGCAGAAATTAATAAATATGGTCAAAGAAGCAGAAAATAAGAAAGCACCAATGCAGCGCATTGTAGATAAATGGGCGGTTTGGCTCGTGCCAATTGCTTTGTTGATAGCTATTGCTACATTTTTTATCACTTTGGCATTTGATTATGATATTATGGAAGCACTTACGCGTGGGGTTACTGTTCTTGTCGTATTCTGTCCTTGCGCATTAGCACTTGCAACTCCAACTTCGATAATGGCTGCTATTGGTCAGGCCACAAAACACGGAGTCATAATTAAATCTGGCGAAGCTTTAGAAAAGATGGGAAAGGTTGATACTATAGCTTTCGATAAAACTGGTACATTGACCTATGGTAAGCTTGAAGTAAGCGATATCATTTCATTTGAGAAAGACTTCACAGAAAATATGTTGCTTGAACTGACTGCTTCTGCAGAAGCCAAGAGTGAACATCCTCTTGGAAAGGCAATCGTAGCTTGCGCAAAGGATAGAAGTATTTCTCTGATTGAAAGTGATAATTTTCAGATGTACCCTGGGAAGGGAATATATGCGGAAATATCAGGTAATAGATTATATTGTGGAAGTGAAAAATACCTTCTCAACGAAAATATATCAATTAGTAGTAAAATAAGTTCTTCAATAAAAAAACTACGTGCACAAGGGAAAGCATCTATATTGGTTGCAATTGATGGAAATTGTATTGGTGTAATAGCTCTTTCTGACGTATTGCGTCCAACTGCAAAAGAAATGGTTGAGAAACTCTCTAAAATGAATACAAAGACCGTTTTGCTTACCGGTGACAACAAGATGACTGCAGAATACTTTGCCGATCAGGTTGGTATCACAGAGGTACGTGCAGAATTACTGCCTGAAGATAAAGTAAATAATATAACATTACTTCGAAAGAATGGTTCAAATATTTGTATGATTGGCGATGGTGTAAATGATGCGCCAGCTTTAAAAACAGCCGATGTTGGTGTTGCAATGGGTAGCATGGGAAGTGATATCGCTGTTGAAGCGGCAGATATTGCCTTGATGAGTGATGATATTTCTAAAATTCCTTACTTGAAAAAATTGTCACGCTCAACTTTAAATACTATTAAGGGAAATATAACCGCTTCAATGTGCATCAATGTAGTAGCAGTTACACTGTCTATTATGGGAGTTTTAAATCCAATAACAGGTGCTCTTGTACATAATGCAGGATCTGTGCTTGTAGTGTTAAATGCAGCTCTTCTTTATGATCGAAAATATGACGGGTAAAAGAGTGTTATTCACAGCAAATGTAGTAATTATGAGAAATCTTAAATTAATATGTTATACAACTGAAAAACTTAATTAAGCAAATTCAAACAACACAAGTATTAATGGAGCCAGCATAATCTGGCTCCATTTTTGTATTTTGATCACGATAATTAGGGTATACTCATTATGCAGTTGGGCAATTCATAAGCACCGATACATCTAAGACCTTTTTAATTTAATCAATAAGCTAAACGATGATTATCAGATATTTACTGACTGATAATAAGGTGCATTTTTTTTCATAAAGTACTGGTATCAACCTAAAACTACAGGATATATAGATGTTAATCTATATATTAGAGATAACAATGCAGTTATTATTTAATATTTTGTATTATACCTATGCAATTTCACTTGGTATAGAGCATATATTATAGATAGGTATATATATATGATATAATCTGTACACAAAAATAAGTTGATTTATATTGACAATATAGATAATCATATATATAATGCAATACATAGACATTCATCTATGTATTAGAATTAAAGGAGGTAATCATGAATTACTACGAAGAGAATTCTAAATTAATGAAAGCAATCGCTGATCCCAGTAGATTAAAAATCCTAGATATACTATCATGTGGCGAGCAATGTGCATGTGACATTTTAAAATTGTTTGATTTTTCACAGCCTACTTTATCCCATCATATGAAGTACTTAATGGATTGTGGTTTAGTAGTAGGTCAAAAAGATGGCACTTGGATGCGATACCGACTCAATTTAGAAAGAGCAAATCAAATGATGTATTTTTTAATGGGTATTATTACACCAAAAGAGGAATGTATCTGCAATAAATGTAATAATACAAATTGTATTTGTGAAAATAAAGAGGAGGTTCTAGATGAAAACAATATTTGAACCAAGCAAAGTTAATTTAACAAAATACTTATTTTATACTGGAAAGGGTGGCGTTGGTAAAACTTCAACAGCTTGTGCAACTGCTGTTTCATTAGCTGATCAAGGAAATAAAGTATTACTAATTAGCACTGATCCGGCTTCCAATCTGCAAGATGTATTCCATACAGATTTAGATAATAAGGGAACACCAATTAAAGAAGTACCAAACTTATACGTGGCAAATTTAGACCCAATTAGTGCAGCTGCAGAATATCGAGAAAGTGTTATCGCTCCTTATAGAGGGGTTTTACCAACAGAAGTTATCTCGAATATGGAAGAACAGCTTTCTGGTTCATGTACGGTCGAAATAGCAGCTTTTAATGAATTTTCAAACTTTATAACGGATGATTCAGCTAGTAATGAATATGACTATATTATATTTGATACTGCTCCAACAGGTCATACATTAAGAATGTTACAATTACCGTCTGCTTGGAGTGGATTCATTAGTGAAAGTACGCATGGAGCTTCTTGTCTTGGTCAACTTGCCGGATTAGGCGAAAAGAAAGCTATTTACAAGAAGGCAGTTGATACATTAACAGATAGTAACTTAACAACACTAATTCTTGTTGCAAGACCTGATAATGGACCATTAAAAGAAGCAGAACGTGCCTCAAAAGAACTAATGGACCTTGGCGTTGTAAATCAAATACTTATAATAAATGGTGTAGTAACAAGTTTTGATGATGTATTTTCTGAAAATCTTTATCAAAAACAACAAAAAGCATTGGCTCAAATGCCTGATAACCTTAATAATTTAGATACCTATTTCATTCCTCTTCGAGCTTATAACGTAACAGGTATAGATAACATAAGATCTTTATTTACATCTGATCAAAGTACTACAGCAAATTATAAACTTGAACATGATGATTTATTAAATCTACAAAATATTATTGATGAATTATATCAATCTAAGAAAAAAGTTATCTTTACAATGGGAAAAGGTGGAGTTGGAAAAACTACAATAGCAGCCGCAATTGCTCTTGGGTTAGCAGAAAAAGGTGTTAAAGTACATTTATCTACTACGGATCCTGCAGCACATCTTAATTTTGTAATAAGTGAACAGGAGAATATTACCTTAAGTCATATTGATGAACAGAAAGTATTATCTGCTTATAAAGAAACCGTTTTGTCGAAAGCTCGTGCTAATAATTTAAACGAAGAAGATATTGCATACATCGAGGAAGATTTAAGATCTCCTTGTACACAAGAAATTGCTGTATTTAGAGAATTCGCTTCTATTGTTGATCGATGCGAAAACGAAGTTGTTGTTATTGATACTGCACCAACTGGTCATACTTTATTATTACTTGATTCGACCCAAAGCTATCATAAGGAAGTACAACGAACAATGGGAGATACCCCTGAATCTGTTAAAAAGCTATTACCTAGACTACGTAACGAAGATGAAACATCTGTAATAATTGTTACTCTACCTGAAACAACACCAGTTTATGAAGCCTTACGATTAGAAGAAGACTTAAACAGAGCTAATATCCATTGTGGTTGGTGGGTAATTAACGCTTCCCTATACAAAGCTAAAACAGAAAATTCCTTATTAAAAGCAAAAGCAAATAATGAAATCGTATGGATTAATAAAGTTTATGATCATACGAATGGAAAGGTTGCTATAACGGAATGGTCAAAAGACGATGTAAAAGGCTCTAACTTAAAAGCTCTTTACTTATAAAAATGGATAGGAGATATAAACTATGGAAACTAACAATAATTCTAGTGGAATCAGTTTCTTCGAACGCTATTTATCAATCTGGGTAATCCTTTGTATGGTTATTGGCATACTAATAGGTAAATATTTACCCGTAATACCAAGTTTACTAGGAAAATTTGAATATGCAAACGTCTCTATACCGATCGCTATTTTAATTTGGTTGATGATTTATCCAATGATGATGAAAGTGGATTTTAAAAGTATAAAAGACGTTGGACGTAATCCAAAAGGTTTGTTCGTAACATGGGTTACTAACTGGTTAATCAAACCATTTACTATGTTTGGTATCGCATACCTGTTTTTCTATATTATATTTGGTAATTTAATTTCGCCTGAACTAGCTAAAGATTACTTATCTGGTGCAGTTTTACTTGGAGCAGCCCCTTGTACAGCCATGGTATTTGTGTGGAGCCATTTAACCAAAGGCAACCCTGCATATACGGTAGTTCAAGTAGCAACCAACGATTTGATTATCTTAGTTGCATTTGTTCCTATTGTAAAGTTCCTCTTAGGTGTATCTAATGTATCCGTACCTTGGGATACTCTCTTTTTATCAGTGATTCTATTTGTTGTAATTCCCCTTGTGGGAGGTATCTTCACTAGAACGATGGTAATTAAGAAAAGAGGAGAAGAGTACTTTAAAAATACTTTTATACGAAAATTCAATAATACTACTATAATAGGACTTTTATTAACATTGATTATCATATTTTCATTCCAAGGTGAGATCATTCTAAAAAATCCTACACATATAGTACTTATTGCAGTTCCTTTAATTATACAGACAGTTTTGATATTCTTTATTGCTTATATCGCATCAAAATTATTGAAGTTACCTCATGATGTCGCAGCACCTGCAGGTATGATTGGTGCATCCAACTTCTTTGAATTGTCTGTGGCAGTAGCTATTGCATTATTTGGTGCAACGTCACCAGTTGCTTTGGCAACAATTGTTGGGGTATTAGTAGAAGTTCCAGTTATGTTGATACTTGTTAAGTTTGCTAACAGTACTAAAAAGTGGTTTATATAAAAATAAAATAATAAGAATGGAGAATGAATATGAGTAAATTAACTATTTTCGAACCAGCAATGTGTTGTGATACGGGGTTATGTGGAGTTAGTGTAGATCCTGAACTATTAAGGATATCAACTACAATCAATACACTAAAAAAACAAGGGATAGAAGTTGAACGTTATAACTTATCCTCTGCACCAAATGCTTTCGTTCAAAACATACAAATCAAAGAAATACTTAACAAAGAAGGTATTAAAGTGTTGCCTGTTACTATGGTTAATGATAAAATTATTAAGAAATCTAGTTATCCTACCAATGAGGAACTAATGTCTTTATTAGGAATTACTTTGAATTCTTTAGAAGAAGATCAAAACAAGGGTGGAGATTGTGGTTGCTCCGGTGGCGGTTGTTGCTGTTAAATAATAGGAAAATAATTTTTATAGATAAAACTGATTAGGAAGGAACTACTACAAAAATGGATAAAATTATATTAAATGTTAATAAAAAACCAAAGGTTGCGTTCGTATGTGTTCACAATTCGTGCAGAAGTCAAATTGCAGAGGCTCTAGGAAATCTTTTTGCCAGCGATGTATTTGATAGCTATTCTGCTGGTACTCATCTAAAAGACCGTATTAATCCTGATGCCGTAAGATTAATAAAGCAACAATATAATATTGATATGGAAGAAAAACAGTACAATAAATTAATTGATGATATTCCTAGCCCAGATGTAGTCATTACTATGGGATGTAATGTGGATTGTCCAATGTTACCTTGTAAGTATCGTGAAGACTGGGGCTTAGATGATCCTACCGGTAAAAGTGATGAAGAGTTTATTAAAATAATTCAAATAATCGAAGAAAGGATTCTAGAATTAAAAGCTAGATTAAGTTAACCTGTCATAGTAATCAATTGTATTCTAAAACTCAACATGATAGAATAAAAATATAATATTAATGTTATTGGGGAGGGGTTATTATATGTGGACAAGAGCCGAGTTAAAAGACAAAGCTAAATTGAATGTGAAAGTATTTTATTGGAAATCTGTGTTAGTTGCTCTCATTCTTATGTTAATTACAGGTAGCAATGGTGGTGGAGGCGGAAGAGATAATTATAATAATAGCGGTTCCACTAGTAGAAACTTCTTTAACGGTGGTCTAACTGCCAAATGGATTGCGCTAATTCTTGGTCTAGCAGTAGTTGTTATCTTAGTAATTGCAATTGTTGGTTTTGCTTTTAAAATTTTCTTATTAAATCCTTTAGAAGTAGGATGTAGGAAATACTTCTTAGACGCTAGTTTGGGTAAAGCTGATTTGAATAACCTAACTTATTCTTTTAAATCTAATTACATGAATATTGTAAAAGCAATCTTCTTAAGAAATCTATTCATATTCTTATGGACATTGTTATTAATCATCCCAGGCATTATTAAGGCTTATCAATACCGAATGATACCTTACATACTTAGTGAGAATCCGTATTTATCCTTTAAAGAAGCGAAAGAACGCAGTTCTGATATCATGGACGGGGAGAAGTGGAATACCTTTGTTCTTGATTTATCATTTATTCTATGGCATATCCTTTCGTTATTTACATTTGGTATTATTGGATTATTCTGGGTAAACCCTTATGTTGCTTATACCGATGCCCAACTATATATAACATTAACAAATAATACAGCTAGACCAAATAGTAATAAAATTAACAACAACGACTTTAACAGCAACGATTTTAACAATAGCAGTTTTAATAAAAATGATTTTAACGGCAATGACTTTAATAACAGTGAAATTAACAATAATGATATGAACAATAATGAATACTTTGCAGATAATCCATACTATGATAACAACAATAAATAACCCCCATAAATATAGTCTAAAAAGCAATGATTCGTCATTGCTTTTTTCTGCTTTGCAAAAAAGGATTGAATTTTTCATATCAAAATACATAAAGCAAAGATCTCAACAAATCATTGTTCATAACTGGGTGTAGTGCAGCTATAAGCAATAGAGTTTATATCCATAATGAGTTATATATTATTATTATATCTTAATTGAATTATAAATTAATATTATACTCTGATTGAATTATATATTGAGTTTATATCCCGCTTAAAATATATTTAATTAATATAGCCTAAATAAGTTATATATATTGCATGATGTAATAAATAGGTGTATACTCAATTTTATAAGGAGGTAGATTTATGGATAAGCAAATCTACATCGCAATTATAGGCGATATTAAGAAGTCAAAAGAGATACAAGAAAGAGATGCCTTTCAGATACAATTAAAGAATGTTCTAGATCGGATTAATAAGAGATATTCCACTGAATTAGCATCCGATTTCATGATTACGTTAGGTGATGAATTTCAAGGATTATTAAAAGATAGCACATCAGTAGTTCAGATTATCGAAGAAATTGAGCTGAGTCTTACTCCAGTTAAGCTCCGCTTTGGAATTGGGGTGGGAGAGATTCATACAACAATTAATCGTAAGTTACCTCTTGGAGCCGATGGCCCTGCATATTATAATGCACGTAGGGGAATCGATGAATTAAAAGAATTAGAAAAGAAGAGTAAGATGCATCTATCTAATATCATTGTACATGGTGACGGAGAAAAATCTATTAACTTTGATTTACTGAATACTATATTTTCATTAATGTATGTTATTAAGGAACAATGGACGCAAGGACAGTTAAAAGTGATTAAAGAAATAACAATGTCTAATGATAATCAGGTTACCCTCGCTAAACGTTTAGGGATCGCACAGGCAGGTGTCAGTAAACATTTAATGAAAGCCAATTATTTCACTTATGCTAATGCGGTGTTATCAGTCGAGAAAGAATTCGAAAAATTAGGAGGAAGTTGACATGTTCAAAACATATCTCGTGTATTATCTATGTTTGCATCTTGTAGGGGATTTTTACCTGCAAAGTGAGAGACTAGCCGATAAGAAATATAAAAAAGTATCTTCACTAGTTCAACATATACTAATTTATTGGATTACGTTCACACTCTGTCATTTTTCGTCTTTACTAAAGATCTTATGATCTCTATTCAGTGTCTATGCGCTGCACACGGTTTGATTGATCTTATTAAGTTCTGTTACCTCAGGAGAAAAAAGGAGAAGATTACACCAAGTCATTGTAGAAATATATACATTATAGATCAAATAAGCCATATTACAATATTTATTGTGTCTGCGTACATACTGACAATTGAAACAACTGTACTAACCTTTAACCCCCATATTGTGAGGTTTTTCGCAATTGTAAATCTAGAACCAATCCTTGTATTATCATGGATTACCATGATCCTTGCTATACTAAAACCAGCCAATATTACAATAAAACAATTATTAACCATTTATCGCCCAGACAGCACTATTTCCTTACATATTATGAATTTACCAAAGAATACACAAATGATCGATAATGAGGCTGTAGATTCCAATGCAGGTGCATTCATTGGTTCTTTGGAACGATTGGTTATTTTAATATTTCTTTCCTTAGGTCAATATTCGGCTATTGGGCTTATATTAACTGCCAAATCCATCGCACGATATAATCGAATCACAACAGACCGAGCATTCGCAGAATATTATTTGCTTGGTACTTTACTTAGCATGATTTATGTACTTATACTTTATAATTTTGTAATGTAAGATAGATATTGAATTGTAATAACACTTATGTTATATATCAACTTTAATTATAAGAACAAGATTTTTTTATAGTATATACAATCGAGTACGGGATTATAAGCTTGTATCGAAGCCAAAAATAAGTTATGTTTATAATCATTATTAATTATAATATAAAATGTTCTAGAATATTAGATAAGATGCTAAAAAATAATAGAAGAGTATGTCGATTGAAACAAATGTTAGTACATTAATTATATAGTAACAGTAGTAGAAAGCCTTGTAAATAGCGGCTTTCTTTTTTTTTGTGTTTTTTGCTCCCTAACTTTTGCTTCAATTTATTTTGAAAGAAATGTTCGGGAATCATGTGAATTGAAAGAAATGTTAGGGAATGTTGATATAGCTTACTATTTGAAATAATCCATATTACTTCATTTAAAAACATGATTATATAGTTAATATACAAAAATAGGATTTAACTTCACCACTAAGTAATTAATGTAAATTAAATTATAAATTTGTTAATTATGGTGTATAAGAAAGGTGAGGAGTAAACCCTATGATGGAATCAAGGAGAAAATAGAAGCATATTACGGAATGTACGGTGGAGAAGAAAGGGAAGAATATGAGTTTGCACTTATTATGACATAAGGCGAAAAGATGTACTGCTATTGCTATCTCAATTACTGATATAAATGTCAGTAACAATAATTTGATTTTAAAACAGATGTTTGGGAATGATGTTATACTACATATTTAATGTCTTTGTGCTATATTTGGAGTTTACATATTTAGGCGAAAGCTTATTAACTTGGGTTAAATATACGTTTATATACGCTGGACTACAAAAATGAGCCCGCAAACATTGAAAGGTTGTTACCTTGGAGTGATTTCATGAAAAAACACTGCACAGGTATTATTGACTTTGAAAATTTTACATCGACCCATCGTGAAACTTTATCGATTTAGAAATAGTGTGGCATGGGTAATTTCAATATGGTAGATAATTCATCGTTTACGAAATGGAATTAGTAACCCATCACATTAAATATATAAAGTTTTCAGGATAATCTTTATGAGGCTTCATTAAAAATAAGTTTACTTTTAATTTATTAAAAAAATTGTTTTAATATAATTATTCTGTTATAATTTAGTTCATAAACATTTAAATATAAGCTTTCACTGGGATTTTTTACGAGTACTCTATTTAAGAAAAATTAATGTACTTAACATAGTTAACTAACAGTGATAATCTATATAATTAAGGAGATAAAAGTGAAAAAAATCATTATAGCATTATTAGTAGTACTAATATTACTCGGTACATACGCAATTATTAATGTAGAAGAAAATTATGTACCAATAAAATGTGTTGATATCAATGAACTTTCCACTTTACCTTATGAAGATACATATACCTTTCAAGAAGTTCTTACAGATATGCAACATAACAATCTTATAAGCAAAGAAAAAATTAATCAATTTAAAGTTAACAATAGTCAAACTTCGACTCAATCAAATCAAGAAATACGTTATGCAATATTTTATATGGAAACATATACTTTTAATAAAGATAAACTTCTTGGCTCCAATACTTATGAATTGCAACCAAGAATATATTTAGGATTTCTTTATGATGATAGTACTTCTTCTCCAGCCAAAATAGTTACTTTAGATTCGCCTTTTATTTTTACTAAAACAGGAGATAAGTGTATATTTATAGGTGATATTTTTTATAAACTTGAATCTGGAAATCGTTTTTTTGTGGGAATTAATGGAGATGTTTATAAAACAGCTAAGGAAGTAAATGAAAGATCATCAATTTACTATAAAACAAGATCTAAAGATTATTTAAGAAACGTAGCATTTGATGTCAAATATTATTCAGCTGAATTGCAACCTTAGATTATTTATACAATTATATTTGTATTTCAGAGCTCTTAGTGTATTTATTAAACTATATAATTACATTAGGTTATTCCCTTTTGTTACACTTTAAACAATTATGAAGTAATGTTCATATTTTCTTTCTTTTATGAGATGGAATTACAACTATAGAGGCTATAAAGGTGATGGTTGTGGTAAATGTATTCCAGAAGCCCATAAAGGATAACTTTATATTGTAACAAATGTTACATATTATTTATAAAAAATATAGCGCGACTTTTGTAACAATAATTAATTAGTAAAATCTATACAGTAAATACCTATAGTCAATTTTCGTATGATGTACTATAATAAATATATAACAATTACCAACTTCAAAAGCATACATAATTAAAAGTATCTTATTACGCCAGGAATAATTTATAACACTATTCGAAACAAATTAAGTAGAATTACATGATTTCCTAACATTTCTTTCAAAATAAGCTAATGGAATAGTAGTAGTATTTTGTAGAAAAAGCTCACTCCCTAATATTTGTTTCAAAAACTTACGAACATTTGTTTCAACAGACATAAATAAATTATGTTAACTGTTAATCATTCTACACGCAACTATTCGCTAAACTCAGGTTTAACGAAATTAAACGGGAGTTTTTCAACTGTTTATGTCTTAAATCTATACTTCCCATATAATGTATCATTTGAATGAATTATATGGGGGAAAATTTTATAAAATCATCAATTTTTACTTTATTATTACGAATTTAACGCATATTAATATGTCTTTAACATTTAGATCCCTTAGAACTTCAATTATTTTAATGTTATTTGTATATATATTAACTATTTATTTCATAACTATTTTTATTATACAAACAAAATTAATAAACCATATAAGAATCTTATATTTATATTAAATTCATGACATATACATTATATATAAATAATATATCATTCTATAATTGTATTTAAAAATCGAGGTAAAATATATAGATCTGATAATTGCTCAACAATTAATTCATTGAGTAATTTACTTAGATATGTGCTTTATTTGTAATAATAACATGTAAACTTGGTGCTAACATATATAATATTGTTAATATTGCATCCTTTAAGTTGTTAAAAAATTATTAATTGTATATATTGCCACTTTTATATATTGATTATATAAACATTATATGTTATTATAACGATGTGATAATCATTTAACAAAGTTTACTACATTTAAGGAGGATTTTTACTTATGAAAGGTTTTGCAATGCTAGGAATTGGTAAAGTTGGTTGGATTGAAAAAGAAGCCCCTACTTGTGGCCCATTAGACGCTATATGTAAACCATTAGCTATTTCTCCATGTACTTCAGATGTACATACAGTCTGGGCAGGTGCCATAGGCGATCGACATAATATGATTTTAGGACATGAAGCGGTAGCTGAAGTTGTTGAAATTGGCTCTTTAGTAAAAGAGTTTAAAGTTGGTGACAGAGTTATTGTTCCTGCTATTACTCCTGATTGGGGATCACTTGAAGCACAGGCAGGTTATTCTATGCATTCTGGCGGAATGTTAGCAGGCTGGAAGTTCTCCAATTTCAAAGACGGTGTATTTGGTGAGTTCTTCCATGTTAATGAAGCAGATGCTAACCTTGCTCTTCTACCAGATGGTGTTGATTTAGCTTCAGCTACCATGCTTTGTGATATGGTTCCTACAGGATTCCATGGTGTTGAATTGGCAGATGTTCAATTTGGTGATACGGTTGCAGTTATCGGTATTGGACCTGTTGGGCTTATGTCTGTTGCTGGTTCTGCTTTACGAGGAGCTTCTCATATTTATGCTGTAGGTTCACGACCAAATTGCATTCAAATTGCAAAAGAATATGGCGCAACTGATATTATTAATTACCGCGAAGGTGATATCGTTGAACAAATCATGGAAAAAACACATGGTAAGGGGCTAGACCGAATCGTTATTGCAGGTGGTGATGTTCATACCATAAATCAAGCAATTCAGATGTTAAAACCAGGCGGTAAAATTGGTAACGTTAACTACTTGGGTGAAGGTGATTATATTGATATTCCTCGAGTTGAATGGGGATGTGGTATGTCGCATAAAACGATTGCTGGTGGATTAATGCCAGGCGGTAGATTAAGAATGGAGAAATTGGCTTCTCTTTTAGAGACTAAGAAACTGGACACAAGCAAATTAATTACACATACATTCAATAGTTTTGATAAGGTTGAAGAAGCCCTCTTCTTAATGAAAGATAAACCAAAAGATTTAATTAAACCTGTTGTAATTTTATAATACTATTATAAGTAGAGTCGATGGAATTACATTGGACTATAATAAACAATAGAGTTTAAGCTATTACAGGAAAGAAGCAAGCGAATTATTTATATTCACTTGCTTCTTTTATTATAGATATTGCCGATGCAACACTAACACCGAAACGTTCACAACCTAAATTAGCCATTTCTATCACAGTGTCTAGTGTACGAATTCCTCCAGCTGCTTTTATAAGAGCACGATCTCCAATTACTTCTTTCATGGATTTTATTATTTCTGGGGTAATTGGTTTTCCTGACCAACCAGTTCCACTTTTTACGAATGTAGCACCAGCTTGAACTGCAATATCACAGGCTTTACGTAATTCTGATTCTGTTAAATAAGTCGCTTCAATGATAACCTTAACAGGTATTTCTTTTGCCTCCTCTACAACTTTCTTTATATCTTGTAAAACATAGTCGTAATTCATTGACTGCAACATACTATAAGCCATTACCATATCTATTTCTTTACAACCAAGAGCTATAAGTTCTTTAGTCTGAAACACTTTAGATTCTGTACTATCACATCCGGATGGAAATCCAACTACACCACCCACTTGAATATCTACTTCATCACGTAATTCATTTATTACATAAGGTGTATAGCATGGCAAAGTGAACACAGTAATAAATCGATATTTTTTCGCATATGTAATCATTGAATCAATATCTGTCTTCGTATCTGTACTTTTTACACAGCTTATGTCCATATGTCTATTTAACTGTTTTAGAAACGTATTATTTATTCTTTTCATCGCCACGATATCTCCCAATCATACTTGTATTTAACTCATATTTACTTCCGATAATTTTAACTTTATCAAAACAAATTGGATTATTCTCATAGTAACAAACTCGTTTAATACAAAGTAAGGCTTCACCCACAGCTATATTTAGCATCTGGGCTTCTTCAAATTCAGCATTTTTAGCATAAATGGTATCAGAAGCTTCATCAATTTTAATCTGGTAAGTATCTTCAAGGAACTGGTATAATGCAGTGAATTTATTGGAGTATTTGACTACATCAGGCACTAAACTTGCTTTTACGTAGTTTTTCATAATAACAATAGGGTTATCATCTGCTAATTGAATACGTTGAAATCTGGCAACATAATCCCCTACATTAAGTTGCAGTGCCTCTGCAATCTCATAGTTAGCCTGTATTATGTCAATATACATGCTTTGCGTTTTAACATCATATCCCTTTTGTCGTAACGTCTCGGTAACAGATACGACATGATTCAAACTTTGTTTTGGTTTAAAATCTAATACAAGTGTTCCACGCCCTTGTTTTACATCTACTAGTTGATCTTCCACCAACATCTTTACAGCTTTTCTTATGGTTATTCTACTAACACTAAATATTTGCTCAAGATCACTTTCGATAGGAAGCATATCACCGATTTTATACTTTCCATTTAATATTTCTTGCTTTAATTGTTTATAAACAAGCATATAAGACGGTAGTTTCGTACTCATTAAACTTTCTCCTATTTTGATTTATAGTATTTTCTATTATTTACTATAAATCAAAATTAAAACAAAGACAACCACGTCTTTGAATATAACCGAAATGTGTCGCATCGGCTGCCGCAGTAAAAATACGTGATTGGTCATTTTTTCGACAAATATCAAATTTATTTAATAAAATAGTGTGTGTATGTTCTGCCATTAAAATTCCTGTAGCAAGATAACAGGTTACATTCATTACACTTATAGCATTGCTATATTGTATTAGATCTCTTAAAACTTTACTACTCCATAGGCACTTCCTATTTTTTTACCACTAATTAAATAGTATTTTAGTTCTTTTTGTAACGTAGTCTTTTCTTCATACAGTTGTGGAGCATCTTGTAACTTAAGAAATACCCTCTCTTCGGCTTCCCTTGATTCTATATCTAAAGAATAGATATGAAATAATTTCTGAAATTGAAGGATATTTGAATCCTTGGGTAAAAGTTCTTTAAGCTGCGGTGACAGTAACCATGAATGACAAGTAATTTCTTTATAATTCCCAAAGAAATCTCTTGTTTGATTAAGTGATTCCTTACATTTGTCTATATTCAAGGGTTCCCCTTGTGGTATGTGAAGATTTAATGTTTTTTCATTGGCTTTTAACGGACGATGGTTAAATAGAATATCCTCCTTTGATTCTACTATTTCATATTGAAGTCGCCCTAGTTTAAAAAGCTTCATCTTGATATGTAGTTTTATCCAATCATATTCATTCAACCCTAATTCCCCGAAATCTCTTTTACAATTTAAAGTCCAGATAACAATATCATGAAATGTATTAAAATAAATAGTATTACTTATACCGTACTGTTTATAAGTCGGATACACATCATAAGCAAAATGAAGGTATAGATATAGAAATAACTGACGAAACCTTTTCTTACTCTTAACTTGTGCATAAAATAGATTCATGTCAGTATTAAATAGTTCTTTAAATATTAAATATTCATCATGATCTACCGAAATTGAATTTACCACTTCTTCCATTTCCTTAGTCAATCCGATTTTTTCATACATTTCTTTAATATTTTCCATGTTACTCTCCTTACTTTCTGACTTGTTGATATTTTTCCGTTGCAAAAGTAGTTTCTTTAGATATTAGAGAAATATCTTCATTTTGTTTTACAATACACTCCTTTTATATATTTCAATTTGCAAGGATGAGGAATTATCTTTGTTTGATTAAAAACTTATATTTTATAGCGTAACGTAATCATCCATAGTAATTATTTTGCCAGTTACTCTCGAACTTTCAGCTGCTAGTGCTATTAGGTGACTTTCTACAGACATTTTAGCAGTTGTTTTAGCTGTTTTTGAATTATCTGATGCCAATAGAGAAACAAAATCTCTCATCATATTCATATCACTTCCGTTATGTCCTTTTGATGATGTTTTAAGCAAAATCTGGTATTCAGTACCAGAAACAAAGTCAATAATTTCGATTTCTCCCTTTTCCATGTTTGCTTTTATCTGTCCCTTTGTACCCATCAAACTAATGACTCTTTCACAATCATTTGTAAACGCGCACATGGTAAATGAGGCATTTACATGATTTTCGAATTCCAGATTAACTACTTGATGATCGACTACATTGTTGTCACAATGAAAAACACATCTTCCATAAGGTCCTGTTTTAAGTGATTTCAGTACTCCTTCTTTGGAGGTATCCAAGTTTACTGCTTTAATAAAACCATCTAATTCACTTCGTGGATGTTCAAAATAAAATCTTGGCGCATAAAAAGGACATGTATCTCTATGAATACATCCATCTAAACAATATTTAGGAGCATTCTTAGGAGCATTTTCTTCTTTAAAATATTTTAATGAACCAAAGGAATGAACCTTAGTGCATCTGCTGTTTATAAGCCATAGTAGTATATCCATGTCATGACAGCATTTTTGTAAAATAATCGGACTGGTTTCTTCGCTGTCTCTCCAATTGCCTCTAACGAAACTATGTGCATAATGCCAGAAACCGACACTTTCCATATGCTGTATCGACACCAGCTCTCCTATCCTATCTTCCTCTAATAATTCCTTAATCTTTGTAAAAAAAGAAGAATATCTGAGTACATGACAAATCACCAATAATCGGTTATATTTTTCAGCCATCTTTCCCATCTTGATAATTTCTTCTTTACATGGAGACATTGGCTTTTCACATAATACATGATATCCTTTTTCCAAGGCTAACAATACGGGGGCATAATGCATTCTATCTTGAGTACAAACCATAACACAATCAGCTTCAATAGACTGATTCAATATCTCATTCCAATCATTAAATCTCATATTATCAGGAATACCATGATTTAGAGCAAATTTATCTCTTTTCAAAACATCTGGCTCAGCAACTGCAACAACTTTAAACTCATTCGGATGCTCTAGTGCATATTCAGAATATACTTCAGCGCCACGTAGTCCAGCGCCAATTAAAATAGCCTTTACTTGCTTCATAACTACTCATTCCTTTCTCTACAGACCTAAATATATGCTATTGTTTACATACAATTTTAACTACAGTGTCAGTGGTGTCAGGCAATGGATAAGAAAAATGAGGTATTGTCCCTAAGCAACCAAATAAAATACCTTCGAAAGATTTAGTAACCCAACTATCTCCCTTTATCACCTCTGCACCATCTGCTAAGGTATGCATATATAATACTTTCTCTGGATCAATTCCAGTAAAAGCGATTGGACCTATTGGTTGTTCTAGTATATGTGCATAGACAATATTTTCTTTCTTAGTGTATCTTCCCCATTCAGGTTTTGCAATATTTGCATTGGTGCAACCGTAGATACTTTCATAATTGTTTTGCATCCAATTTCCTATATGCTCTAGAGTCTTTCTTGATTCTTCATTAAACTTACCTCTTGCATCAGGGCCCACATTAAGAATCATGTTGCCACCTTTACTTACACATTCTACTAATTTCCTAACTAAAAGACTTGGTTCCTTATATGTATGGTCAGAAGGATTATAACCCCAGTTATTGTTCATAGTAGTGCATAATTCCCATGGAATAGGATCACCCTCTACATTTTTTATTCCTTCTGGAGGAATAATCTGCTCTGGGGAAGCAAAATCGCCACTCCAACTATTTGGATTCTTAGTAATTATAGAACCAAATCCTTCACCACTGGTTTCTAGGCGGTTATCAATTAATACATTCGGTTGATGTTTACGAACCATCTCTACCAATTCTTTTGCTCGCCATGTCTCGTCTCTCATGTGTTCATAGGAGTAATCAAACCACAGAATATCTAACTGTCCATAATTGGTACACAATTCTTCAATTTGTCCATGCATATATTGTAGATAATTATTAAAATCAATATCCTCGTTTTTGTAGGCTTCATTTCCTCTCATAGGATGAATGAGATCTCCATATTTAGGATAGTCTTTATGATGCCAATCAATGAGCGAATAATATATTCCAACTTTCAATCCCTCTTCTCTCATTGCCTCAACAAATTCTTTAATTAAATCTTTCTTGCATGCGGTATTTGTAGATTTATAATCTGTTAATTTACTATCAAATAAACAAAAACCTTCATGGTGCTTTGCAGTCATAACCACGTATTTCATTCCTGCTTTTTTCGCCATTTTGGCCCATTCACTTGGATTATAATCCACAGGATTAAATTGACTAAAGAATTTCTCATATTCTTCTTTTGGCATACGCTCATTACTCATCATCCATTCACCTCTTCCAGGGATGGAATATAAGCCCCAATGTATAAACATACCAAAACGATCTTCCATAAACCATTTAGCTCTTTTATTTCGTTCTTTTAATCCAGTATTCATACTATTCCTCCATTTATCCTTTCACACTTCCGCTTGTTAGACTCTTTACAAAAGTTTCTGATGCACAGCAAAACAACACAATTGTTGGTATTACCATGATAATAATAGCTGAGAACATTCCATTCAAATCCTGACTGTAAGCTGTTTTAAACTGCCCTAATAACGCAGGAAGCGTCATAACCTCTCTATCTTGTAATAAAAGAGATGCAAAGTAGAATTCATTCCAATTACTAAGAAAAACTAAGATTCCAGCAGTTGAGATACCTGGTTTTGCAAGTGGTGCTATTATTTTAACAAAAGTTTTTACATAACCGCAGCCATCCATAAATGCAGCTTCTTCCATTTCTTTTGGGATTGTTAATAGGTAGCTTCGAATAATAAAATATGTAACAGCAATTCCTAGCCCCGAATATACAAAAATCAAAGCACTTCTTGTATTATAAAGTCCAAGGTTCCTCGTTAATCTATAGATTGGGAAACTTATTGCGATAGATGGAATAAATAGCGTTGTTGAAAACATAAAAGTTACTAGTCCTTTTCCCTTGAATTCCATTCTACCGGATACGTAAGCAGCCATAGCTACGATGGTAACACTTATTAGTGTTGAGACAATAGTAACAATAAAGCTATTCATATAATAAACGTGTACTTTTAATTTTGTAAAAATTGATATATAACCATCAAATACTAACTTGTGAGGCAACGAAAGCCCACTACTTCCTGCAATATCACCTTTAAAAGATGCTAAAAATACCCACAAAATTGGATAAATAGAAATTACTAAAACTAATGCCATAGTAATATACGATATTATTTTTGTTATTAAATCAACTATATTGATGGGGTGATTTTTTTTCAATTTCATATCCTCTCCTCCGTTACAATGACTTGATTAATCATTTGATTTTCCCGTTCTAAAAATTAGATTTATGATACCTACTATTGCAAGTCCTACAATAAACTGAATAACACCTACTGTATTAGCTCTTGCAAATTGGAGCCTTGTACTTCCTGTAGATAGATATTTAATCAAATAACTTAGACTGAATGTCGCACCACCCGGACCTCCACCTGTTATAAATTCAATTTCGTTATAAATCAAGAAAGAGGAATTCGCAATTATAATAGCTACAGTCCCGATTATTGGGATAATAAGTGGAACTGTAATATGAATCATGGATTTCAACTTCGTGGCACCATCTATAGAAGCGGCTTCATAAATATCTGGGGATATAGAAAAAATCTGTGACAATATTAATATGGAAGACGAGCCTCCAAAAAAAACATATGCACAAGCTACAGCCCAAAATGCAGTGTTTTCATTAATCAAGATATTTCCGTTAATTCCAAATAAACTATTTATAATCCCATAGTTTGGATTATAGAGATTTAAGAAAATTAGGCCAATTGCTGCAGAAGAAATTATATTAGGAATAATAAATACATTTCTTGTTAATTTCCAACCACGTAACTTCTGAGATAAAACTAATGCTACAATCACAGAAAAAGGTAATTGAATAAACAATCCTGTTCCAACCCATTTTAATGAATTAATTAAAGCCTTTTTGAAGTAAGGATGTTCTGTAAATAAATAGATATAGTTATCAAATAAGTGATCAAATCCTAAGAATTTTGGATCCATAAGATTCGTACTATCCCATTTACAAAATGATGTAACAAATATATTAATCAGTGGATAAAGATAAATAATGCAATATATTATAATCGATGGTAAAAGAAAGCCCGTAATAAATACTTTCTTTTTGCTTTTCAGTGTGAAAAGTTGTTTTTTCCCTTTTGTCCTTGTTAGATTAGTCAATGCTTGCACCTCCTGAGGATATATCGTTTTCTTTTAATAAGAATTGACAGGGGGTTAGCCTGTCGATTCTTATCAATACTATTTACCTTAATGAAGCTATTTTATTAAGCTATTTAATACCTCTACCGCCTCTTGTGCAGATGATTTCATATCTCTTGAGGTTGGAAATAATAACATCTGATCTGAAATCGCTTTTGCTATATCTCCACCCCAAGAATTGTTTAAAGTTTTTGCTTTATATGTACTAGTACTTGCTACTTTACAAGCTTCAATTAGTTTTTTTGTTGCTTCTGAAGTGGCTGGATCTGCTAATAACGAATCATAATCAATTCGATCACTTGCTGGGTTAGCTTCACATAATGTAATTATTTTAGTTTGTACTTCATCACTCATCATATACTTTAAGAATTTAATTGCTAATTCTTGTTGTTCTTCTGATAATGTATTAGAAATGGCTAATCCTGCACCAGCTGAACTATAAGAGAATCTTTTAGAAGCATCATTATCTCCTGCTGGGAACGTTGCTGGTTTAATATCATCCTTAAAATCAGAACTTGCTGCTGATCCTGCATCCCAAACACCATTAAAGCACATGGACACCTTTGCAGTTCCTACAGGTGAACCTTTGAAGAAATCATCTCGGTAAGAATCACCTTTTGCTGAAATATTATTTTCACCATTACTTTGAATTTCATTACCTAAGGCAGTTAAAGTTTCTTTTAAATCATCTGTGTCAAACTCTGTAGGAAGTGCTTCCAACATGGTTCTTCCATCAGCCGTTGCTCCCATCCAGGCTCCTGCTAATCTTTGGCTTGAAGATTCCTCAAGGATAAACGGAACATAACCAGCTTCTCTAATCTTTTTCGTGGCTTCTGAGAAATCTCCCCATGATTTCCAGGTTTCCGGAAGCGCTGCGCCTGCTTTTATAAAAATTGATTCATTGTACCAAAATCCCTGTGTTTCGATTTGGTCTCTTACTGTGTATATTTTACCGTTGACATTGTTTTGCGTGTAGTTTGTTTTTCCAACACCTATTAGTAAATCCTGATCTTCATCAATGAACTGTTTTAAATCTAAAACTAAGTCAGCATTAATCGCTGCTTCTAACGCATTTGCACCTGCTAAGTCAATCATATTAGGGAAACTTCCGCTAGCCACTTCACTAGTTACTTTCTCTGCAACACCATCTGATCCAGTTTGGATTGCGATAGGTTTAAAATTAGGATTCTCAGCTGCAAACGCGTCATAGATTTTTCTCATTTCTACAGCTGGTTGCCAATCATCTTGAAAATAACCGTGATAGAATTCTAATACTTGACCTGAGCTAGCGTTATCATTGTTCTTTTCAGTTGTATTTTCAGTTGTAGTATTTTCTACCGTCTCTTTTGTTATTTCTTTTGGTTTCTCCTTACCGCAACCTGATAACATAGTTGCCGCCAACGTAATACATAGTAGTGAACTTAATAATTTTTTTTTCATGTAAAGCCCTCCCAAATAAATAATAGTTTTTTGTTACGATTAGATTATAGCATCGAGGTTAGGAGGATTAGAATTTAATATCTTGATGTAATAATGTAAATTCATGAGGTGAGACATAAAAAAAGTTCATAAACTTTATATAAAGTTCATGAACTTATAAAACATTGAGTTTTATTTACCTATATTGAGTTTTATTGCTCTCTTCTTCTAATTCTTGAAGTAATTGGTGTGGTGTGATTTCGCCATTAATAAGCTGTTCTATATTGTCTTGAATAATTGTAACAAATCCATCGCCCCAAGCTGTTCGTATCGTATTGATCTTTATTTCAGCCTTACCAATTGTATTAATAGCCTCTGTAAGTAACGGCATACTATTCATATAATCTTCATAATTTGCCTTAGGATTAGAAGGAACTTGTTTGGTTTGTGTTAATATTTTATATTGTACTTCGTCACTAAGCATATATTTTAAGAAACGAATAGACGCTTCTACTTTTTCTTCTCCCTCTGTATTCCCTATTAAGTATCCAGAAGATGCGGATACATACGCTGTGCTTTTTGAGTTATATCCCGGATAATTAGCTGCACCTGCTTCTATTTTATCCGAGATAAGAGCATTGGCCCATACTCCATTAAAATACATAGCTGCTTTTCCCTTATTGAATGCATTAAGAGAATCATTGGGGCCTAAAGTTGCTTTTTGAGATTTTGAATAGTGATAGATACGAATAAGATCATTGAGTGCATCCTCTAATAAAGTATGGTTGAATTTTTTTGGTATATCACTCATGAGAGCTGTACCTGCTGAACTATCACCTGCAATTCTAGCACCTAAAAAAGCGAAAGTTGCTTGACTTGATTCCATTAAAACTGGTACTACTCCATTACCATTTGCCTCACTCCACGTATCAATTGCTTCACAAACATCCCAAAATTCATTCCAGGTTTCCGGAACTTTATCAATGCCTGCCTCTCTGAATATACTCTTGTTATACCAATACCCTGACATTTCAATTACATCTGGAATTGTATATAATTTACCATTATCTTCCCAATTCTTGTAAACTTCTTCGGGAATACAAGCAGCGAATTCACTATCTTCTTCTATGTATGGCATCAAATCAGTGGCATAACCTTTCCTTATTGCAAATTTAACCAGATCGGCATTACCATTTGTACTAATAATATTAGGCATCTTGTCTACTGCTAACATATCCTTTGCTTTCTCAAGTACAATATTTAAATCTGAGGATGTATCCAAAACTAATTCAATATCGGGATTTTGTTTATTAAATTCGTCATAAATCTCACGCATCGCAATATGATCTTGTGTTGCACCACCCCAACCACTCATTAGAATAATCCTTACTTTCTGATTTTCTTCTATTTTTCTACATCCCATTAAAACAACAACTATGCAAATCATTAACATGGCTACTGTTATACATTTCAATTTAACCAAATTATTATGCCTCATAGGTTTCTCCTTTTTGCATTTATGACATGGTTTTATTGTATCATATAAAATGTATTTTGCAATCTATCTAAAATAATTGCTTATTAATTGCACATATTGTAACATTCTGCTATAATTATCTTTATTATTATGATACGAGGTATGGTATGCTATGAACGTATTTAATTCCCAAAAGAAAACAAAATTGAGAATAAAAATAATTATGTTAACGGTCATTATCTGCATGACAAGTTTAATCATATGTGGTGCTACTATTTTCTATACCTATGTTATATCATCTTCTGCTCGGATAGAAAGTGATGTAACATACTTCCTCGATACAACAACTAACACTTTTAGCAATAAAGTTACATTAATAGAGGATATTCTTTTAAGAGTCCGTAATAATAACACTATAATGCTTTATCTTAACTCCTTGAATAGTAAAATTACAAAAACTATGGCAACGACTGCTATCCAATCACAGTTTAAGAAATGTGTTGACATTTATTCTGATAAGAATACCCAAGGATTAAGTTCTCCTTTTGTGAAAAATGTATATCTGTTTCCAAATTCCACGGATTTCTCAACTTCTATTTGTAAAAGTATGTATTATTCTTATCTACAAGAGGAAGAATCAGCTTTAGATAATGAATTTCTGAATATTAATCAACAATTTAAAAATTCTACTAGGGATATTGCATTCTATAAGAATGATTTATCTCTTCGTTTAGCTGCTACTTTATATGACAAAAACTTCAATTCCATTGGAACATTAATCTATGATATTAATATTGATGCAATGAATGAAATTATGAATCGATCTAATAACTATAAAGACTCCTTCTGGTTTGTTTTTGATAAAAATCATACGATACTAGCCAATAATAATGATCTTACGTTATCTTTCAATGACCAAAAGAGCATTATGAATAATTATAGTGCTTACGTATCCAATTATAAAACCGACTCCTCAACATATTTGGTACGGACAGAACATCTTGGAATGGGATTCGGAGTAGTTGCTGGTATTCCAAAGAATTATATCAATGTTATGTTGTATTCTTCTATAAAGGTATATTTATATATGCTGCTAATTTTGGCGCCTATCATCTTCCTGTTTACCTTTTTTACTATTTATCGATTAACAACTCCTTTTAAAGTTGTAGAGGAAAAGATTAAATTAGTAACACAAGGAGAATTTAATACCAAGCTACCTGATTTTAAATCTACAGAGTTTTCAAATATCAGCAGTGTATTTAATGACATGACTGATCGAATACATTATCTAATTAATGATGTTTATGAAAAAAAGATTATAATAAAAGAGTCAGAATTACAATTTCTTCAGACGCAAATGAATCCACACTTTACTTTCAACGTACTTAATACCATAGCTTTACAAGCTAAGCTTGATGGTAATGAACAAGTCTATCAAATGATTCATTCTTTCTCTCTTCTTACACAAGCTAAGATTATCAAAAATGGGAACGAGAAAATAAAAGTTCGAGAAGAACTGGAATATGTTAATTTTTATCTCTATCTTCAAAAATGCCGTTTCGAAAACAAATTAACCTATGATATACATATGGAGAACGATTCATTTGGCGACTTGTACATACCGAAGTTGAGTATTCAGCCTATTGTTGAAAATTCTATGATTCACGGAATAGAACCAAATTATACCGGAGGACATATTCAAATCAATATTTATTCAGATACCACTACTTTATATATTGACGTAATTGATAATGGTATAGGATTTCCACAGGAGATTAATCATATTACACCTCTAGAAATTAAGAATTATTCTGAAGGAAATCATAATCATATTGGCATGTTAAATATTCATAAAATTATTCAACACTTTTATGGAGACCCCTATGGTGTTTATATTTCCTCAAAACAAAATCAAGGTACTTCAGTATCTTTAACCATACCGATAGGAAATTTCCAAACTAAACAAATAGGAAAAGGAGAAGACAATGTATAAAATAATGATTGCAGATGATGAACCAATTGTACGAAAAGGTCTAGTAAATCTGGTAGATTGGAATAATCTAGACTGCGAAATCATATTTCAGGCAGATGATGGTGCATTTGTATTAGAGAATCTTAGTATATATAATCCTGATATTCTGATTTGTGATATTAGAATGCCTCGTGTAGATGGAATTGGCGTGGCAAAATACATTTATGAAAATAATTTACATACTAAAATGATAATTCTCACTGGATTTGCTGATTTTTCTTATGCCCGATTAGCAATCAAATACAATGTGATAGAATACATAACAAAAGCAAATGCCCTTGAAGGCATCCCTGACGCGATAAAGAAAGCAAAAGATGCGATTGAAAAGAGTAAAATTGCTACTATGGTGCATGATATGTCTACACTTAAAATAAATTTCTTAAAATCAGTTATTGATGGATCGTTATATGATGACGACATCTCTACTGGTTTTATGAACTACGACATAGAACTAGGCACCTATCAAGTAATCTCATTACAATTTCTTAGAAATGATCGATTTTCAGAAATCGAGAATGGTAAATTCTACAAGAGCATTTCAAACTTTTTCACTATGTCCTTCTCAGGATACAGCATATATCAGATTCCATTAAATCAAGAGCAATTCTGTATTATTGTATACAGAATGTCCTCCAAAGATAGTGGGACCATAAAAAATGTATGTCAAAGTCTTGCAGAAACTTTAGAAGGATTTATGCAATTAAATGTTATCATAGGGATAAGTAGTAGATATTGTAAGTCTAATGAACTGGCTTCTGCCTATCAGCAAGCAAACTTATTCTCTAATACCTTCTTTCTTGATCATAATAAGAAGGTGTACAGTGCTTCTGATGCAGACAGTTTCTCTCTCTCTGTAGATATGAAGAATTTAACTAGTATTATTGACAATATAACCTTGGAGATACAAAAAGGTAACGCAATAGAAGCGTTAGGTTTCTTTGAAGAACTTCTAACTCTACAATCCCATTCTAGTATTGAGATTATTAAAAGCACGGGGATTATCATAATAAATACTTGTGATAAATTGTTGACCACTTATAACACCTCTACACAAGTATTAACAAGTAATAAACATATTCTATCTGATATCTTTGGCTGTACTCTTTTGTCTCAATATAAGGAGATTATCGAAAATGTAATTAAAGTTACCACTTCTTACTTAAATAATTACTTACAAAGCAAAAACAAGCTAATACTAGATACTTTAAATTACATCAATAAACATTACCATGAAGATATTACCTTACTAGATATCGCAAATAAAGTTCATGTAAATAGTAGCTATCTTAGCAGGAGCTTTAAAGAACATACCGGCGCAACCATAATTGCTACTCTAAATAATAAAAAGATTGAAAAGGCAAAGGAATTATTACTTAATAGTGATTTGAAAATATATGAAATTTCAGAAGCCGTTGGTATAAACGACACCACCTATTTCTCTCACTTTTTCAAGAAAAACACAGGATTATCACCAAAAGAGTTTAAGGAAAACAATATTTAAAAGTTATGAAACCTATTCCTTATTATATAACTTATAAGAAATAGGTTTCATAATTCTGTCGATACAATAATATCTGTTCAATTCTAATTAATTTGCCACTTACTATAAAATGTTCCAGTATTTTTTTCAGGACTTACTACCGAATGGGTACTTCCGCTCTCCCATATAACATTTCCTCTATTATCCTTTTGGATATATTTGTATTCGATAGTGCGTCCTGCAGGGAGGTTGATGTCATAGAACCATGTTGGATACTTACCTATAGACTGCGTATTATTAAAGAATGGACCTACTGCTTTTGAAGTGTCCCAATTGCCTAATTCATAGATATTACCCACAACATAGACATTCGCACCTAGATTCGTATTCGCATTAGTCACCATAAAACGAACTGAAACTTGTTCCCCCGTAAGAACCTCAAACCCTTCATATGCTTCACTTTTGATTCCATTGTTTTTAGAAACCGTTATATCATATTTACCAGCAGTTACATCAGGTACAACAATCTTAATCTTAGTATCTGTCCATGATACAATCTTTGCATTCTCTATATCAAATTTCACTTTCCCTTGTGTTTTGCCAAAACCTCTACCTGTTATTGTCACGGGATTCCCCGCAATTCCCATCATGGGATCAACATTTCCAATCAAAGGTTTATCGTAATTCGTTGCTTTATATTGCCATACTGCTGATTGATTAGCACCTAGAACGAATGTATCTACAGAGCCATCAGGTGACACAGTTATCTTACCACCACCAAGTATTCCCGACATTACATCGGTATAAATTCCCTTTGGCAGATTGGTATTAAGGTTAGCGATTGTATATCCGGTATCCTGGTTACGATTTACAGCTGTTACGACAACATTATCACCAAATTGTCGTTCATAGATATACACATCATCGTTAACCCAACATTCTTTCGTAGTTCCGTATGCTAATGCCGGATTTGATTTACGTAATGGTGCTAAGCTTGCTATTACCTTATAAGCAGTAGAATTCGTATCAAAGGAAGGCATATCACTTCGATTATATGGATCTTTTTCACCTTTTGCATATTGTTCCGATCCATAGTAAATGGTTGGAATACCACGAGAAGTTAAAAGAATTACATAAGCATTCTCCACAGCTCTTTGGTCATTATTCGCTAAAGTCATAAATCTACTCATATCATGGTTATCTATAAATGTTACTTGATCATTCACTTCTTCATAATTATATCCAGTTACTGTAACTGTTGTATTAAGATCTCTCATGGTTCCTGATTCATTACCCAAAGCATTTCGTAATGCATTCGAGAAATTAAAATCAAGTAAACTCATCCCACTTTCATTCGCAAATATTTTCATATCGGAATCAATTGCTGTTCCATTAGCAAACCACTCGCCAAATACAAAAACTGGCTTATAAGAATAGATAGAGTTTAACCAATTCTTTTGCCAACCAAGGCTCATGTGCTTCACTGCATCTACACGAATACCATCAACGCCAAGGGCTAACCATTTTCTAACAGAATCTTTTAGATATGTGTCGATTGTCGCATTCTGTTGGTTTAAGTCAGCTAAACCATATAGGCTGTGATAGATATTGTTTTCATATGTACGAAAATCTGTCCAGCTTTCGTGATTAAAAAGTCCTAATGAATCAGATTTGAATCCACCTAGATATACGCCATCTTTATAAAGTGCTCCATCTTCCGGAAAAACCACCGATCCTTTTTCTGCGGTTGAAGTATGATTTGGTGTAAAATCAATAACAATTTTGATTCCCTTATTGTGAGCTGTATCGATCAATGTTTTAAAATCATTAACAGAGCCAAAATACGGATTAGTTCTAAAATAATCTTTTGCCCAATATCCATGATATGCTGAACTTTGGTTAGATGGGTCTATGGTTGAGATGTTTTCCACTGGTGAAGAAATCCACAAAGCTGTGATTCCCAAACCAGTAAAATAACCATCGTTTATCTTCTTTGTAATGCCAGCCCAGTCACCACCATGGTATTTGTTTGGGCTATTTTTATCAAATATTTTCCCAGTTGGATTGTTCTTTGTGTTACCATCAAAGAAACGATCCGTAACAATTTGATAAATTACATCTGTAGAAAAACTTGCGGTATTCTTAACGTCTGCATCTTCTGTTGTTTCTGCTGCCAGAACTGGTGTATATGGTTGTATAACACCTAATACCAGAACTATAATCAATAACAAACTACTTAGTTTTCTCCCAAAAAACATTTTTTGCATACATTCTCCCTTCAATTAATTATATTTTTGCATTAATAAAGCGTCAAAAACCATAAAAACAGAGGTCTTTTTGAATTGTTAGTTGATCAATACAAATCTTATATAATAGTAAAATTATACCATTTATACAAACATAATACCACTATTAAAATTGCAAGATGACTGATTACTCTATATGCTGTTGAGTTCGTATCAAAAGAAGGTATCTGCTGCCACTCCTGTAACTTATTCAGGTAATCAAGAAAATCTTAGTAACTGAACTGTTACAAATTCGTTTATCAAGTAACTATCGCATAGTTGATTTTCCAATATTGTCATGCTACAATTAATGGAAATACTACTATATGGAGGTGCATTATGGGAAAGAATAGAGCAACTATGCAAGATATAGCAGACTTATGTGGTGTATCAGTTGCCACCGTTTCTTATGTAATTAATAATTCAGATAAAGAACATATTAAACACGATACCCGCATCAAGGTCTTAGAGGCAGCCAAAAAACTTAATTATGCCCCTAATATAAATCGATGTACTACACATCCTAAGAGTAATTTGATTGGTATAATAATTAATTGGAATAAGCGTAACGCTCCTAGTAAAAAGATGCTTTATTATGATTTAGCCATTGAACTTCAGATGCAGTTGTCATTGCTAGGTTATGACACCATCATAGCGACTACAAAAGCATTCGAGGAGGAAGCCGATATTATATCCAAACGTTCTCTTGATGCTGCCTTCATAATTGATATACGTACAGAGGAAGTTCGTAGAGTTACAAGAAATTACTATGTTCCTATTATTTTTCTTGATTGTGAAATTAACGATCCCCTCTTTTGCAAGATATATCCCAATTATGAATTAATTATTTCTCGTGCAAAACGCATGTTACAAGAAGATGATATCTTCTTAATAATGGAAGATATATTGAATGAAGAAATAAAAGATATTATTACGAAGACAATTTGTTCAGATAAGATATTTATTAATGATATGAAAAATGATTTACGAGAATTTCTTCTTAAACATCAGAACGATAAAGGTGTTGTCCTAGGTGAAATTCTCGGTCTTGAAGTAGAACGATATATCCGTAATGATCATATTGTAGTCGTAACTTCACTCGATAAATCAAAACTTCTTTTACCTGATACTATGACAATTTCAATAAAGAACAAGACGAAGGCTATAACTGCCGTGAAAACTTTAGAACAGCTCCTTCGTCTTGTGTATGTGGGTACTCCTTGTAACCAGTTCTTAATAAATCCCGATGCGGATTAAAGCAATTCCCTCTTTCATTACATATCTTATATTATCTGATGCTAACGGACTATTTACTTCCCTTTGTCTTCTTTGTTATAACAGTACCTGTGATAATTACAACAGCTACAATTGCAACACCTACTACTACAAATAAAACAACGTTACTATCTTTATCTTCACTTGTAGTTGCTGGTGCTGTAGTTGCTGTATCAGCTGCAGGTCCTTCAGGCCAACCAGCTTTTGGTTCAGTTGAAGCAACTACATTTACTCCTCCACCCATACCAGAATCGTTAAGTAAATTTTCACTACCATTTGTAAGCCAATATGTTTTACCAGGCTCTAGATCTTTACAATCAGCTGTCTGATTACCCGAATTGTCAGTGAATAAAACCCCAATGTTTTCTTCAGATGTTAATTCAGCAGAAAACCAACCATTTCCTTCATCTGTCATAGCGTCACCAGGCCAGGCATTCTTTGCTAAGTCTACGGTAGTCTCTATCGTCCATGCCCATACATTAACACTTTCCCATTTGTTTTCGTTATAATAATAAACCTTAACTACATTACCTGAATCTGTTGATGTACTTGCGGTATCGGCTGCTTTAGATAGCTTAGCTGGTAATATTAGGCCCATAACAACAAAAGTAATAACCAATACGAAACTAAAAACCTTCACCAATTTCTTTTTCATACTCATTCTCCTTTACAAATTTTAAAATAATGCGCCGTATAAGGCAATATTTCATTACAATCAATAGACTGATTTGACAATAGATCAATATATTGAGATTGCATGATATCTGTTGGTAACAACTGAACTGTATCTGTTTGATTAATTACAACGTATATCTCTATTTCTTCATAACTACGTTTCATTACAAACAGGTCTTTCGTACTTTCAAAAGCTACTTTTCCATAACGAAGAGCTGACTCATTCTTTCTAATGGTTATCAATCGCTTATAATAATTATGTATCTCATGATCCCATTCATCCGTATTCCAATTAAATCCTTTTCTACAACCTGGATCATACCCTCCTGTTAAACCTATCTCCGTTCCGTAATATATGCATGGGGATCCAATGTAACCGAATATAAATGCAGCTGCATTCATTAGATTCTGTTTGTTTTCCTTACACATAAACAGGAATCGTTCTGTATCATGACTGTCCAGTAGATTAAACATCATTTCATTAATTAAATCCGGATATTTCATAAGTTGCATTGTAAGGACCTCTGAAAATGCCTTTGCATCAATATCTCCTCGCGCAAAAAAGTTGATTGCTTGATGCATAACTGGATAATTCATAACAGTATCAAATTGATCACCTAGTAACCAAGGCATGGAATCATGCCAAACTTCACCTATAATGATAAGATCATTATCCAGTTCTTTTACCACTTTTCTAAACTCTCTCCAAAAACAGTGATCCGGTTCATCTGCCACATCTAGTCTCCAGCCATCAATATGAAACTCCGTTGTCCAGTAACAAACCACATCAAATAGGTACTTTTGAACTTCTTTGTTTGCTGTATTGAATCTTGGCATATATGGTACACTTGCAAACATCTCATAATTTGGTTCTGTCTGACTTACAGGAAATTCCATAATACGGAACCAATCCTTATAGATTGAATTTTCTCCGTGTTCCAATACATCCTTAAATGGAGCAAATTGATCACTACAATGATTAAATACTGCATCAAGGATAATTCGAATTCCTTTCTCATGTGCTTCATTCACTAACTTACGAAATGTCTCTTTATCACCAAAATGTGCATCTATCTCCATATAATCAATGGTGTCATACTTATGATTTGATATGGATTCGAATATTGGCGTAAGATAGATAGCGTTAATTCCTAAGTCCTGTAGATAGGATAAATGACTACGAATACCTTCTAAATCACCTCCATAAAATGATTTTGGTGTTGGAATCGAATCCCATGGAACAATACCATTTGGTGAGATCTCGGGATTCCCATTCGCAAACCTATCTACAAATATCTGATAGAATACAGCATCACTAAACCAACCTGGCTTGTGTGGAATATCTACATAATGTGCACTAGGATATTGGAAGAATAAACAGTGGGCACGGTTGTCATCAAAAGCATCAAGTATGCCTGCCTCTGTATAGAAGATATCCTCCTCATCTGCTATAATTTCAAAATAGTAACCTAATCTAATATCCTCTTGCCTAATATTATGTTGATAATAATCAAAATACTCATCCGAACCAATTTTAGTCATACTACGATATGTCTTGTTTTCCCAATCAAATTTCACACCATAATAAAGCCTTACTTCATTCACATCATCTTTTGCTGTTCGGAAGCGAATTCTAATATCTGTTACTTCATATGGATATGCGTAATTGCTCTTTGGGCAATGGTATAGCGCTTCTCTGTTCATGCATGCTCCTTTCCATTCAATACTTTGTCTACTCCGTTGCTAGAAGAGAATTCCAGTTCTCAATTGCTTTCTTACGAGCCTCTGCTGGTGTTAATTGGCCATCAAATACAGCACAGTCAATATCTGCTGCAATTGACCAAAAGTAAGATATTCTAGCAACACTTGGCATAGCTATTGAATACTCGAATTGTTTTACGAAAGCTGGTAGATATGGGTCCTCTGATAATCCTTCTACATTATCAATATTGCTAAGCGTCGTAATTCCATTGGATTCATTATATAAGATACTTGCGCCTTCATCACTTATTAAGAAATTTGCTAGTAATTCTGCAGCAATTGGATACTTAGTAAATGTTGATACGAATGCACATTGTACTCCCGCGAATGGTTTCAGTTGATTTCCTTGATATGTTGGTAATACTGTGATACCAAAGTTCACTCCGCTCCCTTTTATCTGCGTTACATCCCAAGGACCAGTGATAAAATAAGCTACATTCCCCTCCATAAAATTAGCCTTTAAAGAACTCTTATTATTAAGATCTGTAGATGAAATTGGCATGGTCTCATGCAATGCAGCAATTAATTCTAGCCCTTTTTCATGCTCATCTGTATCAAATCCCGGGTTATCCTCATCATCACCATTTGGACCAAATAATTCAAAGCCTTGTGAAGCTACGAATGGAAATTCATAATAGCCATCGCCAATGGTACATAGTAAGTTAAATTTGTTGTTTGCTGGATCGTTGAACGTCTTTGCATCTTCCATGATTTCTTCTAATGTTGTTGCTGGAGTTTCTACTAAATCCTTATTATAGAATAAACAATTAACTTCGATTGATATTGGAATGCCATACATCTTTCCATCATTCATAACCGTCTTAGTCCCTGATTCTGCTATCTTGCTATTCACGTTATCAACGATTGCATCTTCAAGTTCCATGAACACTCCTGATGATAACCCCTTTTGAAAATTATCATGACCTGTTGTAAACACGTCTGCGCCTTCTCCTGAAGGACCACTTAGTGCAATCTTATCAACTGTTCCCATTCCTTCTTGTGCAACTGTTACGGGAACACCGTATTTTGCTTCGAATGCTTTGGCAATTGCTTCTCCGTATTCTTTATTGTTGGTCCAGAACACCAGTTCAGCATCCTTTTCTGGAGTCATTTCCTCTACAGTTGCAGCACCGCTACCAGAAAACACTTCGTCATCTTCCGGTAGTGTTTTCTTACAACCAGTTAAACTACTAATCATTATTACAGATAAGATAACTGCAAGAACTTTCTTGCTAATACTCTTCTTCATAACTCATCCTCTTTTCTATATATTTACTGACAAAGAATCTTGCATTCGCATCGTTTTACTCCTTCGATGCGCCCGCCACAATTCCCTGTACTAAAAACTTCTGGAATATTAGATACATAATAGTGATTGGTACTGCAACTAATACTGCTCCTGCAGCAAACGAGGTAAAATTAGCATTCTGATCATTAGAGATCATAGAATATAGACCAACAGCTACCGTCTTGTTTTTATTACCAGTTAATAATAAGTTAGGTATGATATAATCCATCCATGGCATCATAAATTGAGATACTGCACAATATACAATAATCGGTTTTGACATTGGTACAATGATTCGTACGAATGTATTCAGCTTACTACTACCGTCTATATACGCTGCCTCATCTAGAGAACTTGGTATACCATCAATATACCCTTTTACTAACCATACATTGTAAGGGATTGCCCCTGCTGCATAGAGTATTACTAAAGCAATAGGCTTATTCACAAGTTCTAACACAATGAATAATGTGTAAACTGCTGTCATGGATAAGAAACTAGGGAACATAGATAACACTAATAAAGTAAGTAATCCTGTCTTCTTCCCCTTAAACTTAAATCTTGATAAGATCCAAGCAGTTAACAAAATCAAGACAACCGAGATTAAAGCATTTAATGTAGCAATGGATAAACTATTCAAGAACCAATTACCAAAGTCAGTTTCCTGAAATAATTTTGTATAGTTTGATAAGGTTAACTCTTTTGGTATAAAACTTGCTGTCGATAAGTTCTGCCCTTTATTAAAGGAAGACATTACAATCCAAACAACAGGTATAAGGACTATGATTGATACTAGGATTAGTTCTGCATTAATTAAAATCGCTTTCACTCTTCTCTTCCACATGTACTTACACCTCCTTGAAAGCTTGTGTTCTTCTGAAGTTCCAGATGGACACTACAGCAATTAGAATGAAAATCATAATATTCATAACAGCTGCCATATCATACAGTTTCTGCTCTAGGGTTAGCTTATATATCCATGAGATCAAGATATCCGTATCTCCTGCAAATTGATAACTAGAGTTAACAGGTCCTCCGTTAGTTAAGAAGTAGATAATTCCAAATCCATTGAAGTTACCTGCAAGATTCATAACAATCAGTGGTGCAGTTGCTCGTAAAACAAGAGGTAAAGTAATATACCTGAATATCTTAAATCCACCACCACCATCAATTTCTGCAGCTTCATATAAGCTCTGATCTATATTCGATAAGATACCTTGAATCATAATCATGAACATCGGAAATCCAAGCCACAGGTTTACTACTAAGATGGTAACCTTTGCAATAAACGGGTCTGATAAAAATGCAATTCTATGATCGGTTAGTCCAATGTCCATTAAAAACTTACTTACTGGTCCGAATTGACCATTTAAAAAATTACGAAATACTAATAAAGAAATTAATTGCGGTATAGCCCATGGTAAAATCATAATTCCTCGGTAAAGAGTCTTACATTTGGTGTATTTACTATTTAATAAGATTGCTTGAAACATACCAAAAAAGTATGTCGAAAACGTTGCCAGAACAGCCCAAACAACAGTCCATCTTAGTACGGAGAAGAAAGTACTTGACCAGATTGGAATCTGGAACAACTTCTTAAAGTTACTAAAGCCAACCCAACTAATTAAGTTTCCTGGTGGTAAATGATTGGTGTTATAGTTTGTAAATGCTGTTAATATTGCAAATATAATGGGCATTACCACTATAAACATGATATATATAACAATAGGAATTAATATTACGTAGGCAAAGAATTTTGAATATGTATTTTTAAAATATTCTTTTGTTGTAGGACAATGTCCAGTTTCATCTAATAACTTACCTGTCTTATACGCATCTCGTATATTGAAAATATAGATGCCAACCACTACCACAAGTAGCATTACTGCTATAATACCAGTTATTAATAACATGGTTGAGTGGTCACCATTTCTTCCACCTTCTTTTTCACCTAATGTAACCAAAACCCAAATACCTTTTGAAAAGAACCCACCATGTAGACGAAGTGAAAAATGTTCAATCTGTCCAGACAATGCTTCTAACCAATATCCACTAAACATTTCTATTCCAACAAAAATCAATTGTAACAGAAACAGTATCAAACCTTTTAATCGCTGCTTACATACAAAAAATTGGCCAGATCCCCACATGATTATAGAGCATATCATACTTACTATCTGTTTCTTCTTATTCAATGTCTCTCATCCTTTCTCCTGCCTGCCCATTAATTACCATCTTTGAGTATATACTACTTCAACATATGCTCTCGGTCAAGTATAATTGCACTAAAAACTGTACAAATATTTTCGTATTTTATGCATATTTACCTATTGAAAATACTTAAAAAATTTATTTAAGTATTTCTATAATTGGTCAAAGCCTTGTTATTACTATGTTTTTTCATACTCATACTTAAATTTCAGTTTAAGTAATCACTTAAAAGAAATTCGCAAAATTTCGTTTTTGTGGTATAATTAAACAATAGAAAGCAAACTATTAAACTTTTTATTGTAATAATTAAAACTCAAACTACGCACTTGAAGATTCTTGGGATTAGCTAATAATTAACTTCAATAAAATTAATTCAAATACATTAATATTAGGAAGGAGCCATGCTCGGATAGTATATGCATGGATACAAGGATGAAAGAAAGAAATTATCATGAAAACCTTAATATAGAGAACACAAAGAAATTACGAGAATTAATCAAAGAACTCCCTCCATATGTAGCTACATATTTTCGAGGAATAGAACATACAACTGCACCAAGAACTCGTATTGCATATGCCATTGACTTACGTACCTTTTTTGAATTTATTCATCAAACGAACCCACTTTATCAAGAAAAGGAGATTCGAAGTTTTGAGTTTGATCTATTAACTAAGTTGGAATCAACTGATATTGAAGAATATCTTGATTACCTTAAGTTATATACGAAAGATGGTAAAGAATATACCAATGATGAACGTGGTATCAAGCGGAAATTAGCTGCTCTACGTTCCTTCTATGGATACTTCCATAAGAATAAGATGATTAACGAAAACCCTATTCTACAAGTGTCGATGCCGAAACTTCACGATAAAGCAATCGTACGACTAGATGTGGATGAGGTAGCAACTTTATTAGATACCGTGGAATCCGGTAGTAAACTAACAGATAAGCAGCAGGCCTTTCATTCCAAAACAAAAGAACGTGATCTTGCAATTATGACTCTTCTACTTGGTACAGGAATCCGTGTATCTGAATGTGTTGGTTTAGATCGTAAAGATGTTGATTTTAATAACACACGCATTAAAATCACCCGAAAAGGTGGCTATGAAGCGTATGTATACTTCGGCGAAGAAGTTACTACAGCACTTCAAGATTATCTTGTACTACGTAATGAAATTCCTGCTGCCACAGGACACGAAGATGCACTCTTCTTATCCATTCAAAAGAAGCGAATGGGTGTTCGCAGTATAGAACTTCTAGTTAAGAAGTATTCTAGTACCGTAACTACTATGAAGAAAATCACGCCTCATAAATTACGTAGTACCTATGGTACTTCTCTTTACCGAGAAACAGGTGATATCTATCTAGTAGCAGATGTCCTAGGACATAAAGATGTTAATACAACAAAGAAACACTACGCAGCGATTGAGGATGAACGCAGACGTAGTGCGAAAGATGCGGTCAGATTGAGAGAGTAAATAACTTTTGCTCACCTTTATAACTAAACCCGATAAAAAATGAACTTTATTTTAAAATGCACCCACTATGAAAAGTGAGTGCATTTATTAAAAGAAGTATTTTACTTTTTTTTCTTTTCTTTTTCTATGGCTTGCAATGCTTCTGTTTTACTTCCGGTAGTAGATCGAATAGAGAAAGCAATGTTCACAATATGATCTGATATTCTTTGAAATGAAAATAGAACGGAGTAAATACTTTTTGATACCTCAACCGGGTACATCCCAGAGCTTAAACGTACTACATGTGCGTCGCGTGTAGAGGATATTAGTTTCTTAGTTTCCCTGTGAATGTTTGAAATTTTTTTGAAATTTTCAGTTCTATTCGTTGTAAACGCATCAAACCCTAAGTCGAACATTTCGGATATGTGCCCGTAGATTTGTTCAAGCTCTTCTTTGGTCTGAACTAAAAATTTCACATCATTTTCCTTCATGTAATTTGTCTCTTTTACTAAAAGTATCGCATAATCGCCCAAACGCTCAATATCGCTCGTTACATGATGCAATCCGCCAATTAGTTTTGCATCGTCAGCTAATTTAGTAACTGATGAAATTTTGATGAAAAAGTTTGTAAGCTTATTTGTTAAGTAATCAATACGATATTCAACATCGGCAATTTTTTTACTTTCGCTCATATCTTCGTTGATCAATGAAGCAAAAGAACGATCAATGTTCTCCTTTGCGAGAATCGCCATATCGTTCAATTCTTTTAATGCTTGTTCAATGGCAACCGCTGGAGTTTTCAAGAAACTTTCATCAATATATGTAACTTCTTCCATATTTTCTTGCTTATCTTTCACCAATCTTGTCACTAAATTGATTAATGGATCAAGAAATACAAGCAACACTAAGGTGTAAAGAGAATTATAAATCAAGTTAAATGTTGCAAGGCTAAATTGTGGTTTTCCAGGGAAAAGACTTTCAAAAAAGTTTATAATTGGTGTTCTAAAAAGAACCAGAATAATCGAAAATGCTATTGCTCCAATCACACTAGTAATAACATGAAATAAAGCAATACGTTTCCCTTGTGCATTCGTAGTTAAAGAGGCCATAATGCCATCACTACAAGTTCCTATATTTGCTCCCATCAATAAGAAAAACGATTGATCTATATTGCTGATAACTCCCGAAGCCAAGAAAGCGATAAAAACACCAGTTGCCGCTGTAGATGACTGTATGATACCCGTAAAGAGAATTCCTAATATCAACAACAAAATTGGGTTTTGCATGATTTCAAATTGGAATACTTTAGCAAGTTGAACACTAAGCGTCGAATCTGCTCCACCGATTGCGGTTTCCATTACTTCCATCCCGATAAACAGCATTCCAAATCCGATTAAAAATGGTGCAATTTTATTAAGGGTTTCGTTACTAGTGGAAAAAATGATCATGACACCGACAAACGCAAACGCCGCAAAAACAGAACTCATGCTAAAGCCACCTTTGCTGACCCCTGAAAGGGCGAATATAAATGCTGTAAGAGTGGTGCCTACTTTTGCCCCTAAGATAAAACCTGAGCCTTGTTTGACTGTTACAATATTCGCATGAGCAAGTCCGACTGTCATAATCGAAGTTGCTGAAGAAGATTGAACAAGTGCAGTAGCCCCGATTCCGATTCCGTAATTAAATATTCTATTTTTGTTAATTTTTTTGAAAAGATTTCTTATTCCTGTTCCTGCGCTTTGTTCCAAACCAGAGCTCATCTGCTTCATGCCAAACATAAATACAGCGACTCCACCTAACATTAGCAATACATTCATTATAATTTCCATTGCATCTCTCCTATATTTACTATATTTCCCTTGTGTTCCTAGAAAACTCCTTTAGCCTACGATTAAACCCTTGAACCTACTAAATTCACCAAATAAATCCAGTAAATAAATTTTTGCACATAATCATGACTATTTTACTCTTTTTTCTCATTTTTTACAAGCATTGATTTTTTATACTAAATAAAATTCTTCATATAGTATTACCGTGGTTAAGACCTTCCTCAATATCATATCTATCCAATCATTGCTATATGTGCACAACTAAATTACTTGACTTTTATTGTATAGCGCTATACAATATTTCGAAGAGTTATAAAAAACGAATTAATACAATATATGGGTGTATCATCATGGTTAAAAAACTCAAAATTAGTAAAGCTACAAAAATAATACTGGGAATTTTACTTGGAATTACGTTAGTTACTGCTGGTGTATATGCGTACTTTTTTGCTGGTCCCTATAGTGGTGCCGATGAGGTCAATGCTCAAATTGAAAAAATGAATATTGATAAAGAAGAGATTCAAGCCATCGTCATTCATGATGAGGAACAGCTTGACGCACTGAATTATAAGTTCGTCATTGATGACAAGATATACAGCAAACAAGATTTGCGTGATTGGCAAAAAGACGAATTAATCAAAACAAACAAATTGTTAAATCGCAGATTTAAGCAAAATGTCAAAATTGATACTAATATGTCCTTTGAAACAATTAAAGGGCTTGTTGTTGCTCAAAAGGTTGCAATTGGACAAGAAAATTTAAAAAAAGCGTTTGAACGCCAGTGCGAATTCGGTGAAATTGCGTCGAAGGTAGCGAATGCTACTTCATTCGGAAAGCGTAAAGTAAGTATTGCAGATATTTATCTTGAGGATAGTAAATACGACGCTAAAGAAGTGATGCGACAGTTTTCAGAAATGATGACTGTTAATAATTCTGAAAACCAACTAATGAATTTCAAGGCAAATCCTAATCATTTTTATTCACATGGTAGCGGGACCACTCAAGAAGTTGTAGAAATGACTGGTGGAACTCGGTTTGCCAATAGATTCTTTTTAAAGTATGGCGATGAAAGTGGGCTGAAAACTAAAAAAGATACTGAGTTCATTGTAGAAACAGCCGGTACTGGCTATTTGGAAGATGGTACAGTTATAGGTGGCGTACGTCACGAAATGACCGACGAGGGAGATACTCTTCATGTTCGTTTGCAAGTGGAATTTCCAGCTACGATGCCAAAATATATGATTCATCAACATGCAATTCATTTATTGGTAGAATTTAGTAATTGGTTAACAGATATTGAAAATAGTAATCAGTAGGAGGTAATATGGATAAAAATTTTATACGTATGATGGAAGCCTTTATGGCTGTCAATAACAAAATTTATCAAGTCAAAGGTGAGTCAATAACTTTCTCAAACGGTATAGAACTAAAGACAGGTGCAATCCACTTAGTTGAAGCAATTGGAAATCATCCATTTTCAAACGTCACGACTCTTGCTACTAAGCTTGGTGTGACGAAAGGAGCTGTATCACAGCAAATTCCCAAATTACTAGAAAAAGGTTTAATATATAAAACACATAAGTCTGATAATCAAAAAGATATAGTCCTGCAACTGCTGCCGGCAGGAGAAGTGGTTTATCGTGAACACGCCCAAGCTCATGAGGAGTTATATCTCGAGTTATCGAAACAAATTCTGAGCTTTTCAGCTGCAGATCGAGAGAAAATGATTGAATTATTTGACTTAGTTGGTAAATATGTTGACGAATATCGGCAAGGATTTATTTAGTAAGAAGTTATAAATGTGTTAATTTGGGGGGCTACTAATCCTCTTCGACGATAAACTCTACAAGTAAAAATATAAACCACAAAACCTCTCTATCCCTATAATATCAGGGGATAGAGAGGTTAATATTTATAGGCTAATATATATATTTATCATCATAGCTTAACCTTACTTTCCCATCACCTTAATATCCCATAAGGAATATCCATAAGGTAATGCTCTTTCGACTCCCTGGAATTTAACATATCTAGCTTTAACATTGTCTATATTCCAGGTTTCCACGCCGCCAGCTCCATTGCTTTGTTTAATAATACTATTATAATTAACTCCATCTGTGGAAACCAAAATCTCATACTGTTTACCATAAGCCGCTTCCCAGTTCAGAATCACCTGATTAATTGTATAGATATTTTTAAGATCCACAATAAACCAAGCATCATCGGCAAAGTTAGAGGCATATCTTGTTGCAGTATTATTATCTACTAAATTACTGGCTGAAAATGCTTCACTTTCTGTTCCTGATGATTGTACTGTTTTACCGAATGCTTTATCCTCTGAATCATCTGGTGGATTGACTGGTGGTACCTCAGTTGTATTGTCTGTATATGAACCGTTCGTACTACCTTCAGCCTGATATACTCGTACATAATCCACATTCATAGTTGCTGGTATATCCCCTTCTCCTGGTGTAATGCCTCCATCAAACCAGCCACCTACAGCTAGATTCATAATAATATAAAATTCTTGGTCAAACGGTGCATTTGGATTGTTTGGATTTCCTGCAGAATACCACTGGTCATTAGTTGCCTTAAAAAAGCACTTTCCATCCACATACCATTTAATGTTATCTTCTTCCCATACAAGACTATATACATGATAATCGGAATTAATGGATTCTCCCTCAGGAAATACATAATCTCCACCTAAGTATGTATTGGTTGGCCATGTTCCACCATAGTGGATGGCGCCACTACTTGCATTTGGTATACGCCCTCTTGCTTCCATTACATCAATTTCACCGGAAGATGCCCATACTCCATATGTATCATCGTTTGGTAGCAACCAAAGTGCTGGCCATAATCCATTACCAGCTGGAAGCTTTGCTCTAAAGTCGATTCTTCCGTATTTGAATGTGAATTTGTCTTTTGATGTTATTTTTCCTGATGAGTATGGTGCTACTCTATTAGGGTCAATTTCAGGAAATGTTGTAGGTTCATAATAAGTGGTAATATTTAAATTTCCATCTTTAACAAATGTATTTTTTTCGGAATTTGTATAATATTCAAGCTCATTATTTCCCCAGCCCCATTTATTCGGATCTCCATCAATATAGTATCCTGTATTATAGTTCCATTTAGAGGTATTTAATTTATCTTCGGCAAACTCATCCTTCCATATCAGATTCCAACCATCCAATTGTGAGTTGTCGCTTGTTCCTAATTCTAATTCTCCCAAATCCGAAACATCAGGCCTTGGTGCATCCGGATTTCCAATAAAAGAGTACACAATATAGTTGTTACCAACATCACCACCCTTTTCCCCATTCAAAGGATATCCGATGCGAAGCTCCATATCTTCTTGAATCGGTTGGAACCATAACCCGTAAATTCCATCTACCCAGTATCCCCATTGGTTTTTATCTGACAACTTATTATATCCATTGCCTTGATAGCTAAAACCACTGAGAGCTGTATTACTTAATTCAACCCAGGTACCATTAACTTTTACTTCATAGATAAAATTTCCAAGCTCAATTGCTACCGGATAACCGCCATCGATAAATGGTAGTGGTATACCAATTTCGCCTGTTGTTCCTGCTGCATAGGTTGTTGTATCAGTAGACAGAATATGCTTATCTCTTACTGGCTTATTAAAAGTAATAGTATAGTCCAGATATACACCTGGTGAAGAAACTGATGCAAGACGAACATAGGTCGTCTTTTCTACATTAAACCAATATCCTCCCGGCCCATCCCAGAACTGTCCGAAATTCTTATCATAAATCCAACCACTGGCAGCATTGTTGTCAATATCTATCCAATCAGTATCATCCTCTGTTCGAACATATACTTTTAGATCTTTTGCTACCTGTTCATATTTAATGGAAGTATCACCATTGAAGGTCGGATAAGTAAATCCACAACCACCAGTAACTCCAGCGGTCAATTGAGGCCCCTGTGTTGCTGTCATAGAAGTAATTGCTTCTGATGATAACTGTGTATACTGCAATGTATACTCTAGTGTTACTTCTTTATTAGTTTTTGACTGTAATTGTAGATATGTTGTTTCATTTACATTAAACCAATAACCATTAAATCCACTGTCACTCCAATTTCCCCAGTTTGAATAATAAACAAAACCAAAGACATTATCGATGTCGACCCATGTTCCATTTACTTTAACATTTACTTGTAAGTCACTTGCAACATCCGCCCATGATGCAGAACCACCATTGAATTTTGGCATCACAAATCCGTAACTGGCTCCATCAACCCCTGAATTTGTAAGTATTGGACCATCTGAGGCTGAATAGTAGTGCATGGATGTGATTGCTCCTGTTGCTGCTTTTGCAACCTTTCCATTGTAGATTGAATACCCTGTTAGAGTACCCATTAGCAATGTAATTGTCAGAACAATGCTTAATACATTACGTAGTTTCCTTTTGTTAACTTGTAACACTCGCTTCTCCATAAGCGCCCTCCTTTAGATAAATGATTTCCCCCATGGTTACGTCAATTTTCACAAAGAAGTCAATTCATATCCCCCACTACTATTGATTATACTGGTATATTCTTCTAGTCATAAGTCAATAAAATTACATAATGGTATACATATTTTATAATTTATTATAAATATTTGTAAACTACGCTTTTTCTCATAAGAAAAAAGGAGGTCTTAGTGACCTCCCTAGATAATCTTATTTTCACATATTATTTTCTAAGAGCTACAGCTGGCTCAGTTCGAATCAACTTATAACTCACAACACTACTCATAATCATAACAATTACAAAAGTAGCAACTACAGACAGAGTAATCTGCACTCCGTTAAAGATAATTGTATAACCCATCATCTTTCCAACCAAGATGCTAACACCAAGCAATATCAGATTTACCAATGTAGCTAGTGATGAGAGCATTAGATTTTCATAGCGAATCATAGAACTGATTTGTTGGCGGCTAAATCCAAGTGCAGAGAGCAATCCAACTTCACGAAAGCGAGCATTTTGCAACTTATAAAGTAGTACGGCACAGATGAATAGACCGATACTTAAAATTAAAATAGAAATAACAAGGAACAGTTTGTTCAGTCTATTAAAAGTATTTTGCAGAGTATATACTTCGTCTACAGCTGTTTTAGCTGTAAGTCCATGCAGTTCCATGCCGTTACTAACTGCTACAATATCGTAAAACTCCTTAACATCATAATTTATAGAGTAGTTTTTCTCGCCCGAAACATCTTTGTAAAATTGCTGTTCAACATCAGAGCTCACAAAGAAATCATCGTATCCTGCGTTATAAATCCCGCTGATAGTAAGGTTGTATTCTTTACCAGCTAATTCTAATACCAAGCTTTTATCAATCAAATTCCTGATATCTGAATCAAATTTCTTAGCAAGGCTAGGGGTGATTGCAATCTCATTCATTCCATACCGTGGCATTACACCATAGGACAGACTCTCGGTTGCTTTTGGCATTGGAAACTTTTCAGTCAATTGTTCAGTTTTACCGTCGATCGACAAACCGATATTCTCAAGTTTATACTGATAATACACATTCTCAATGCGATCATCCTCTTTCAGTAGGTTAAAAATTGTACCATCATCCTCTCCTTTGATATAGCCGTTATTAAAAGCTGTGTTTTTGGAGGTGAAATCATCAATAGAACGTTCCATGATGTTTCCAAAGGATAAAGAGAATAGAAAAGCAAGTAATCCAATTGAGATTGCCAGTGATACTGCTGCATAACGCTTAACATGTACCCTGAAGTTTTTTATAGCGTGTGACAACATTGAAATATTAGGTTTTCTGCCAATCACTAACGAAGTGCCACTTATCATATCACGAGGGTTCTCCTGCTCTGTTACGATTCTCTGATTCCTAATGTGAATGATTTCATCAGCAAATTCACAGATTTTTGCATCATGTGTAATTACTACAACAAGCCTATCCTTTGCAATTTCTTGCAAGATTGTCATAATTTCTGTTGAAGTGTTACGATCAAGTGCCCCTGTCGGCTCATCCGCAAACAAAATCTGTGGATTACTCATTAATGCTCTTGCGATTGCTACCCTCTGTTTTTGCCCACCGGATAGATTTTCGACTTTTTGATTTTTCTTTGCTTCAATCCCTAGGCGATTCAAAAGCGTAGTTGCCCTTTCTTGACTATCTTCGCTTGACTCTTCTGACAATCCAGATGCAATCTGCACATTTTCCAAAACAGTATATCCAGGCAACAAATGATAGTTCTGGAACACAAATCCAATGTTGTCACAACGATATCTGCAAAGACTGTCCACATCCATTTTGCTTATAGATTTACTTCCCACCAAAATCTCGCCTTCGTAATCAGTATCAAATCCTGCAAGGAGGTTCAACAGTGTAGTTTTCCCCCCACCAGATGGCCCCATAAGGCAAACAATACCCTTTTCTGGAAAAGTATAATTGGCATTTTTAAGAATTATGGTATCACCATATTTTTTAGTCACATTACAAATTTGTATCATGATTATCGCTCTCCCGTCTTTAATGAGTCAGATGCCTTAGTTGTGATGCCTATAATCGCTGTAACAACACAGTCTAGAATACCCATACCAAGTACCAACAGTGCTCCGGTTACTAGCAGTTTACTATTCAAAATATCCACATTCCAGAATTTTGTCGTAGCAAGGTTTGTTAATGGCGAAACACACAAGAACAAAATAGCCGAGCCCATGGATAAAATCAGAAATTCTGAAACTGCAGTCAATAATAGATGTCGGTTTGCATATCCACTCACTTTAAAAATTGCGTACTCTCGTTTGCGTGTTAGTGCCGTCATTATGGATACTGCCAACACGACTAACACTGCTAATATAGTAATCACGATAACAGCTGAGCCAGACTGCTGTGTAGTTTGATCATTTAAACGCACCATATCCTCTACCAACTCAAATTGACCAAGTGGAACAATACCCATTGCATTAAGTTCGTCTTTAATCGAAATCATATCCTCTGGTGTTTTCGCACGAATGGTAAAGTTACCCTCTCCACTAGTTATCTGTGCTTGTGCACGCATATTGTCTAAAGCAGGTTTACTAAAAAAGAAGGCGTCATCTACGGAATATTCAAACAGCTGACCATCCACCTCATATTTTACCGTGTTATCTGCCACTCCGACTATTTTCGCGTTGATAGCAACTGGCATAGCAACCGGCTCTCCGCTGTCCCAATTGTAGACTGTTCCCTTAAAGTCAACGATTTTACCTAACGCTTCTTTTGCTGAAATACCTGCTTTTTCTAAAAAGCTCTTAGGAATCACAATCTCATTGCCATCGCCCATTGGCATTGTGCCTGCAATCAGTTCATTGACGGTTGGAACAGTATTACTGGTGTCAATACTATATTCCTGGCCATCTAACGTAACCTTAATATTGTTATAGGCTTGGGTAAATATAATGTGTGATATTCTCTCATCTTTTTGATATTGTTCATAGAGACCATCAATATTTTGGTCTACATTAGCACTGGGTTCATTATTTTCATTGCCATCCGTTCCACCAGCGCTAATGAAGCTTCCAACTACACTAATATCCAGAATTACTCCCCCGTAGGTATCATATAATTCTTGGAAAGCAGATTCACTGCTATCTATAATGGCACCGCTTACAGTTACAAGCAATAATGTTGCTGCAACTACTAAAGAAAGCACTGTAGTCGCCATGCGTCCCATTTTACTTTTTATACTACTCATTGACAACTTACATGCATTCACAAATGAAAGTTTGTGGGATTTATCTGTATTAGGTTTAACTGATTTAGAAGGCAATTCATTGGAAACTGTAATCAATTCCCCCTTGTCAAGCTCGTATACCTTAGATTTTCCATCAATCAGCGAGGTGTCATGTGTAACTATGATTACAGTTCTGCTTTTGGCAATATCTCGCAGAATTTCCATTGTTATCTTAGCTGACTTTTCATCAAGAGCGCTCGTTGGTTCATCGGCAATAATCACCTGAGGATTTTTAATAAGTTCCCTGGCAATTGCCACCCTCTGTTTTTGGCCTCCTGATAGCTTACTCGCCTTTTGATTCGCAAGCTCACTGATTTTTAACTCTCGCAGTACTTTCATAACTGCCTTTTCATCTTGATTCGGCTTTAAATATTGGGGTAACATAACATTTTCAATAACCGTCAAGTCCTCTAGTAGATTAAAATCTTGCCACACAAAGCCAAAGATATTGTTATAATAATAACTTTTTTCTTGCGTAGTAAGTTCTTTTATACTTTTACCACAATAGAATACCTCACCATCAAAATTTTGTTCCATACCACTGATTATTTTTAACAATGTAGTTTTTCCACTTCCGGAGGAACCTATGATAAAATTTAATCCCTTTCCTATAGACATGGAAATATTACGAAGGGCATACTCATCCCCGAATTTTTTTGAAACATTATTAATTTCAAACATATTGTACTTTCCTCACTTCTTCCTTTGATAGGCCTATTGTAACAAATGCGAGTTAAAATCCGTGTTAAGTAAATTTTATATTCTTAATATAGAGAAAGGCCACGAGCAAATTTGCTCGTGGCCTTTCAACTCAGAAATTGAATTAAAGTAGCTTAATATACTCTTCTAACTTTTCAGATAAAACCTTTGCACGGGCAAAATCAGTATTCTTCAAAGCTAATTCTACTTTCATTTCAACTTCTTTTTTCTTTTGTTCGATTTCTAAATAATCTTTATCGAAATATTTAGCATAAATCATTTTTCTAAACTTACGTAAACTCATCTTTCTAATCGTCTTATCCTCAATAATTAAAACATAATCTACACAATTTACTATTGTATAGAAGTCATGTGAAATCATGAGTACGGCACCATTATAATTTTTAATGGCATCCTCAAGGGCTACTTGTGAATACGTGTCTAGATGACTTGTCGGTTCATCAAGTAGTAACATGTTTGCCTTACTAGCAGAAACTTTAGCTAGTTGAAGAATGTTTTTCTCTCCACCAGATAAGGATGCTATCTTTTGATTAAGTACTTCTGATTCAAAACCATAATTTTGAAGATGCTCTCTTATCTTTTGTTCCGTCTCAAATCCGACATCGAAGAATTCATCAAGTATCGTATTAGACTCATCTAGCATTTCGCCTTGAAGTTGAGATAGAAAAGCAAGTTCAATGTTTTCATTTATCTCAATAGCTTCATTATTATTTCTAAAGATTTCTCGAAGTAAAGTCGTTTTACCAGTACCATTTGAACCGATAAGTGCAACTTTTTCATTTGATTTAATCTCAAAGTTAGCATTTTCTATTAGGACGTCAGCAAAACCAACGCTGTAATCATTGACCCTTAAAGCTACAGTTTCTTCAATCTCATTATCAGTAACCAAATGGATTTCAGGTTGTTTAATATCAACGAATGGTTCTTTGATTCTACGGGCTTCTAATCTCTCAAGGAGTTTTACTCTAGCATGTACCGCTCTTCCTCTTGAAGCATTCGTATGGATCGTTGCAGCAGATCTTAGTTGCTCAACTATAAGCTCATTTCTTTCAATCTCTTCATTATCAGCAATAGCTAGTTCTTGTAACTCAATTTTGGTTTGAAGTAAGGAGAAGTTATAATCAATATATCTTCCATCAAATTCTTGAAGTTCTGTGTTTTCAAGATGTATAATTTTATTAAAACAATGATTTAATAGGTATCTGTTATGCGTAATAATCAACATGATTCCTTTATGTGAATTAATAAGATTTTTAAGAGAATTAAGGTTTTCAAAATCTAAAAACACATCCGGTTCGTCCATAATCATCAAATCTGGACTTGTTAACATAACCTTAATCACTTGTATAAGTTTGAATTCTCCACCACTAAGTTTTGATATACTAAGATCTAAATGCTTACTTAGATCCGCTAGATTGAGCTTCTTTTCTATGTTGTTTTCGAAATTATCTCCATCAATGGCTTGGAATGCATCTAGTACTTCTTGATACTTTTCAAGTAAAGAATCAATATCTGAAGATGTTTCCATTTCAGCACAAATGGATGTAATTTCGTTTTGTAGCTTAATAAATTCTTCCCCGATATATTCAAATACTGTCATTTCATTAGTTTTATCTATCCCAGAGAACTGACTGACATACCCAATTCTTGCTTTAGGTGATATTTCTATCTTTCCATCAAATATATATTTCTCTGGATCCATAAGCATATCGATCATCGTACTTTTTCCACTTCCACTAGCTCCTATTAAAGCACAATGTTGGCCATCTTCTAATGTAAATGAAATATTATTAAATAAATCCTTTTGTGGAAATGAGTAGGACAAATTTTCAACTTTTATCATAGTATTACCTTTCTTTATCAATAAAAAAGAGCCTATAAAAATAAGCTCTTCTATATAGTATTACCAATTGTAATTTTACAATTTATTATTTAGAATTAAAAATTATTTCAATTGTTCTTTTGTAGCATAACATTATTTTCGACTAATTTCAATCTTTTTATGATAAACACGTAACTTAATTAGAGTTTAAAATGTAGCACGAAATGCATTTAACAACTTTCTTGTTAATGCAGTCGTACCTGAATTTGTTTTCTGATACATAAATAAGAAGGTTAGATTATCTTTAGGCGAGTTTACGAAGAAAGCTCCTAACCAGCCATCCCAACCATATTCTCCTTTAGTACCAAGATGATGGCAAAGTTCTGGTTTCGTAAGTATTCTCATGAGATTACCATAACTATACCCTGCAAGATCTTCACATAATTCAAAGACTTGTTCTTGTTTTGGGTTAAGATGGCTAGTTGTCATATATTCAACTGTTTTCTCTGATAATATTCTTCTATCATTATAAACACCTTTATTCAATAACATTGTTGCAAATCTACCATAATCTTCAATGGTTGAAGCTAGACCCGCACCCCCTGATTCGAATGAAGGTTTACGTAGCATTCTATTTTGAATACCTAAGTTATGACCTTCATATTTTTCAAGTCCATTATCCGTTACCTCATAGGTCGATGCCAGTCGTTCCTGTTTCTCCGCTGGTACATAGAATCCCGTATCCTTCATACCTAATGGTGTAAAGATATTCTTTTGCAAGAACTCAGAAAATGGCATTTTAGTTACAACTTCTACAATGGCACCTAATACGTCTGCACAAGAACTATATAACCATTTATCACCAGGCGAGAACATAAGCGGTATCTTGCCTAATTCATTCATGGCCTCTACCGTTCCTAAATTTTCATAAGGACTTCCTTCTTCTAATCCATCAATTAATTTATCAAAAAGTTTGCCTGTTTCTTTCTCTGTTAAGCTATTCTCACTTGGATAGGAAAGACCAGCGGTCATGAATAACAAATCCTTTATTGTCATTTTACGTTTCACATCTTTTAGTGTCGTTCCTTCATAATACTTTTGATCCTTAAATCCGTCTAGATATTGTTCAACTGGATCTAACAAGTCAATAAGACCTCTCTCAACCAAGAGCATTACAGCTGCACTTGTAACCGGTTTAGACATAGAATACAGACGGAATATTGTATCTTTCCTGATTGGTACACCATTCTCTTTATCTGCATACCCATATTCAAAATAACTTTGTTGAATTCCATCTTTCAAACACAGAAAATTACCTCCTGCTATTTCACCATCTTCCACTGCTTTTTTTAATATTTCATTCATTTGCGATAAACTCATCTGTACCTCTCCTTTTGACTTATTTATATTTTTTTAGATTAACATTACTTCTGGATTAATACGTCTGTAACAACATATTTTACCGTTCACAGTTGTTTTAGTACCATGGATTCTCTCTTAATTGGCCAAACGCAGCCCCAACTAATCCTCCGGCTAAAAGATGCTTCTTCATATTTCTTTGTAAGCTTGAATCTTCAGGTAAATTTTCATAATCATCAAACTTCTTCTTATATACCCATTCCATATAATCATCTTCTTCTTTATTCCATTCCGAAACTTCAAACGCTTCTTGGAAAGCAATAATATTAGAAGTTGATGGTAATAATTCTTTAAGTGCAGGTGAAAGTAGCCAAGAATGACAGATATATCTACTTTCTTTAAACTCTGGATAGTATGTCCTTATGAATTTTTGGCTATCTACATAAGATTTTCTACAATTTATAATAGTAAGTCTTGCATTCGATGGAATATGTACGCTAATCACCTTTTCATCAGACTCAGTTGTTAATTCGTATTCCAATTCTCCGATTCGGAATAATTTCATTCCTATCTGCCTTGTAGTCCACCAATCCCTGTCAAAACCATATGTTCCATAACTAGCCTTATGCTCTTCTATAAATCGTGGAAAACAATTCATAGTATTTACGAACACTTGTTCCGGTATGCCTAATTTACTATATTGTTCATATGTATTTTCTAAGCATCTTACCATGCACGTTAAAATCTTAATACCACCTTGATCTTCACCTAACTTTTCCTTCAGTCTTATCAATGCTTCTTGCGATGTTTCAAACATTAATAATCGCTCCAACTCATCTTTAATATTATCATACTTAAGAGTACTATCAAATGCTATTACCTTATCTATGATTTCTTGTTGCAAACTAATTTTTTCACACACATCTAAGACAGTCTTCATCTTTTTTCCTCACCTTAATCTAGAATTTTTTCTTAATTTTCATCTTAATTAGTTTCTCATGATAAACATGAATTTTTGATTCTGTTTTTGCTTTTACAAATACACTTATATTAGGAAACAATAGTGATATAAAATACGCTGTATATATTCCATTATTATGCAATTTTCTGTAAGTGTCAAGACGTTCTTCAATAATACTATAACAATATTATTCCACACAAACATCTCCATTATTTTTATTCTTTACACTCATTTATTAATAGCTTTTTAACATTAAATAACATAATTACCAAATTAATCCTGAATTCTATTTAATTCTTTCTATTTTCATGTTAAACTATATTTATATCTATAAAATCTCACAATAAGAACGCATGTTCTTACCGGCATAATAACCCCACTTGCAGTTAATAAAAATAATTTGTGAATTGCGTCATTAAAACACCATTTATGTTGAATTTATGCAAGTTATTCTTTCTAATCTTGCAGCATTATATTTACAAGGAATTTAATTCCGCTTGACTTTCTTGTATTTACCATGTATATTTTATTAAGAATAGTATTCACCCTCAAACGAAATGAATTTTTAATCCAAACTAATTTCATTTTGTGACAAACTTAAAATTAAAATATACTATCATACATTTGACGATTCAACATATAACACCTTATTGTGCATTATTCAGCAAAAATGAGGTGTGCAATGCAAAAATAATTCATGGCGGCATTTAAACAAAGGAAGTAACTGCAATGAATCGTTATCACAACATTTTCTTGCACAACGAATAAAATCGGGGGCATATTCGCTAACTCAAGCGTGCATTAGAAAATAGCTTAACAATTACTAAACGTAATACAAGGAGGATTCATATGAACCAATTATTACAAAAATTTGACTTTTCTAATGAGTTACAAGATTTATTATCAAACTGTGCTGGTGTACATACACCTACTACTAAGGCTGAGCTTTATAAACTGGTTTATGGATCAGAGGAGGCAATGGTACATGATGTTGTCTACACAATACCAGGAAAAGGTGAAATTAAAGAAGCAGATGTTGTTCGTTGTAAAAACGGTGCTGTCGTTAACTACGCTGAAGACTATATGCGTCGTCGTGATCCAAACTGTATGGTTATCGCTGATCATAAACCAACGGATAAACCTAAATATAAAGATGTTTATGGAACAGAATTCGATTCTGTACGTAACGAAACTTTTGAATGGTTAAAAACACAAGAACTAATTGTTATTCCATTTAACGCAGGTGGAAACCTTCATGGATATGGTTCTTTACTAGTTTGCCCTTTAAATGCCGCTTTCTTTGCTTATGGTGTTGCTTTATTACAAGGATTTATCAACGCTGAAGAATCTGAAGGATTCCGTCCACGTGCTGTTATCTATGTAGCTCCACCTTTCCGCCATACACATTTTAATGGAAAACAAGTTTGTGTTCACAATCGTTTAGATGATTGCCATGAAATCTTCTCTTATAACCTATATCCAGGCCCATCAGCTAAAAAAGGTGTTTATAGTGTATTACTTGACATCGGAGAAAGCGAAGGCTGGGTTACAGCCCATGCATCTTGTGCTAAAGTAGTTACTCCATATGAAAACGAAGTAGTTATCATGCATGAAGGTGCTTCTGGTGGTGGTAAGAGTGAATTACTTGAAGAGATTAAGAAAACTAAAGATGGACGTGTCCTTGTAGGAACACATACAATTTCTGGTGAAGAGAACTACATCACAATGGGTGATACATGTACGATTAAACCAGTAACAGATGATATGGCTATTTGCCATCCAGCCTTCCAAAATCAAAGCGGAAAACTTTGTTTAACTGACGGTGAAGACGGCTGGTTCTTACGTGTTGATGGTATCACTGAATACGGTAGTAGTCCTGAACACGAGAAAATATCAATTCACTCAGATGAACCACTAATTTTCTTCAACCTTCAAGGGGTTCCTGGTTCTACTTGTCTTCTTTGGGACCATACACTTGATTCGGACGGAAAACCTTGTCCTAACCCTCGTGTAATCATTCCAAGAAAATATATCAAAAACATCGTGCAAGAACCTGTTGAGGTTTCTGTAAGAAGCTTTGGTGTTCGTATGCCACCTTCAACTGCAGAGAATCCAAACTACGGTATTATGGGTATGTTACACATTATCCCACCTGCTCTTGCTTGGTTATGGAGACTTGTTTCACCACGTGGGCATAATAACCCAAGTATCGTTGCTACTAAAGGTATGGTTAGTGAAGGTGTTGGTTCATATTGGCCATTCGCTACTGGTGAGCGTGTAAAACAAGCAAACCTTTTATTAGATCAAATTATGTCTTCACCAAATACTAAATATATCTTAGTTCCTAATCAGCACATCGGTGTATATGAAGTAGGATTTGCTCCAGAAAACATTGTTGTTGAGTACCTTGCACGTCGTGGTGGTGTTAACTTCAAGATGGATCGTTTAGTAGAATCACGTTGTCCATTACTAGGATATGCATTAAAAGAAATGAAAGTAGACGGACAATACATTCGCTCTAAATTCCTTCGTTGCGAAAAACAAGCTTTACTTGGTACTGAAGGTTATGACAAGGGTGCTGCTATCCTTACAGACTTCTTTGCTCGTGAAATAGAAAAGTTTGATACTCCAGACTTATCTCCATTAGGAAAAGAAATCATCCAATGTTTCAAAAATGGTGGTACAGTTGAAGATTACTGCAAAATCACTCCATTAGGACTTTACTAAAATAAAATAGATTGACATAAAAATAAAATCCTCACATTTTCTATTGTTGAAAATGTGAGGATTTTTATATTTAATCTAAAAGAACCGACAGCTGTATTTTAGCCTGTCGATTCTTTTAAGTCTTTATTAATATATTAACGAATGGTCTTAGTCTAATATACTCATTAGATTCTCTACTTCTGCTTGTGTTACATCTTTAAAGAAGAAATCATAACGGAAGAAGAAATAACCATCAACTTCTCCTGTACTACGTCCGTATTCTACCATACGTTGTAATACGTCATCATTCTCTTTCCATTCAGCCTCAACACTTGATCCTGCACGATATGTTGGGATTCCTACATACATGTTAACAGTTGAACTTGTACGTAAAGATAACCAATAATCTAACGCTTTATCATATGCTGCTGAGAATCCCGTATTCTTGTCTGTATACGTATTCTCGAAGGACCAGTATAATTGTGGACAAATATAGTCAATATACTTATCAGATGCCATCCATGTCTCCACATCTACATAGTTTCCTTGTGTAAGGTACAGATTAACCGGATTACCAGCTGGGCTTATACCGAATTGTACACTTGAATCAATATCTTTAATCGCAGCGTACACTTTTTTAACTAATGTGTTAACGTTATTTCTTCTCCATACATCAATAGTATTTGGTTTTTTGCCACTCTCAATAGTTTTAGACACATATGCATTGTACTCTACATTATCGAATGTAGTCTTATATTTAGAACCAAGGTTAGGATAGAAATAATCATCGAAATGAATTCCATCTACATCATAATTTTCTACGATTTCTTTTACACCGTTTACAATAAGATTCTGGGCAGCAGTTGAAGCTGGATTATAATAGATGTTCGGTTTTTTATCTCCATCCGTATCGAATGATAAAACATTACGATTCTTTGTTGTATCATCATCTTCATACCACATTCTAGCAGGATTATCCGCCGATAATGCTGCGTAATCTCCTGATTGAAGAGTTACACGGTAAGGATTTATCCATGCATGGAATTCTAATCCTCGTTCATGTGCCGCTTCTACCATGTATTCAAGTGGGTCATATCCAGGGTCTTTTCCTTGAGTACCTGATACATACTTAGACCATGGAAAGTATTTTGAAGGATATAAAGCATCGCTGAAAGGTCTTACTTGAACGATAACTGTATTCATATTTAAATCTACACTGTTATCAAACATCTCATCAATCTTAGCTTTGAATTGTTCTTCTGTATATCCTGTAGTTTTAAACTCAAGGTAAGAAATCCACATAGCTCGCATTTCTAATGTAATAGAAATGGTTTTTATCGTAGCATTTCCTGCCTTATCGGTTACTTTAACACTATAAGTTCCATCTGATTTAACAGTAAAGCTTTTAAGATTAGAAACGTCTTTTGCCTTTGTTGTCCACTTTTCAGAAGTTATATCAGTAACTTTACCTTTAATGTATTGCACGCTTGCAATTCCTGAATCATCTTTTGATGATACTTTAACTGTAGCTGCTTGATTCATCACAGATGATTTTAATGATACTGTTGGTGCTTTTTTATCAATATTCTTAATCTCTAATTTCTTGATCTTTGTGTTACCAGCCTTATCAATTGCATAGAACGTATATGTTCCATTCTCTTTGATTGAAACTGTACATGAACTTTTACTAAGTTTAACCGTAGTCCCGTTCTTAGTAAAATAAGAAGTTTTTTGATTACCCTTTGCCCACTTTACAGTTTTAATACCCGAAGCGTCTGTAGCTTTGAAAGTAACTTTAACCGTAGAATTAGTTGGTGTCGTATCCTTAACTGTTAAGGTAATCGTAGGTTTCTTTGCGTCTTTTTTAGTACTTGCAGCACTTGCAACGTTTGCATGGGAAGTAAACATGCAGAATACGAATGCTAATGCTAATAGTACTAATTGAAAACGTGGTTGTTTTCTCTGTCTCATTCTATACCTCCCATATTATATGTCAAAGATTATCTACCAGTAGGGTATTGGTCAAATACTTCTTCTGTTAATTCATATATTCTAGCTGCATATTCTTTTTGATTTTTACTATTAGTTAACTTGGCAAAATCTGAACTATTAGACATAAAACCTAATTCAATCAAGATTGCAGGTACTGTATTGTTCTTAATAACCGCGAAATTGGCCGTTTTAACCTTTCTATTATAGAAATCAAAAGTATCTACAATGCCATTTTGGAAAATAGACGCTAATTTAGCACTGTTTAGACCATTGGATTGTGTCTTGTTATTAATAGTTGAATAGTATGTTTCTGTGCCATTTGCTGTAGCCGTAGCTGAATTCATATGAAGACTAATGAATAAGTCAGCACCTACTTTTTTAGCAAAAGCCGCACGGTCACTTAGTGTTATAAAAGAATCATTTGTTCTTGTCCAATAAGCCTTAACAGTACTATTGCTACCATTAAAATAATCCTTAGCATATTTATAAAGAATATTATAAGTAATGGACTTTTCTTGCACGCCATTATGAATTGTTCCTGGATCTGAACCACCGTGACCTGGATCTAAAACTACAATTTTATCATAGATATCCTGAGGATCCCCTATTTCAACTCCTACGAAGCTATCACCTTGTGATAAACGGAATCCTTGTAAACTTAATGTTGTAACAAGAATTTCTGTGTTACCACTACTATTTAAAGAAACTGCTGTTTTACTAATCATACTTGAATAATTCTGAACAGGATTTGCATTATAATAGCTTACATAATCACCAGGAATAATAACTTTAAATTGATTTTTCAAATACAAGTCCTCAGTAGTAACTTGTGAGTAAGATACCCCACTAGGTAATCCGATTTTCAAATCAACGTTAGAACCACTATCCGGATATACTAATACAAATGAAATGTTATTTCCTGTTTGTGATGTATAATAGGTACTATTATTTGTTTTAGTTAAGGTAATTCTTGTTGTTGTATTGTCTTTATTAATTGCAGAAACTGCTTTTACACAATATCCATCATCAATGTTATAGTTAAGATTTCCGATGCTGTTTACTGTATAAGGTAAGTCTATATAGATATTCGTATTATCAGATGTAATATTCATAGTAGCAGGATATAACATATCTATAGATGCTAAATCTGTATAGTAATCATAATCCACATCTAACTTTTCGATATAGTTATAATAAACTACTACTGTTAAAGTCATTGCATCATCAGATAATTTAATCTCATACTTAGGTTGTTTTACATTTGTAGTTAAGACTAATTTACTTGACTGAGAAGACTCATTATAAGTTACTGTTGCGCTATTAATAATACTATTATTATATGTGTAAGTATTATTTGTAGCTGTTGATTGTTCTACATCAATAACTAGTGAGTTATCCGTTGTATAATATGAATGTACCTTACTAAATGCCGAATATGCTTTTAATTGAAATACTTCTCTATCTGAATATACTTGTGTATCTTTAACGAAATCTCCTAAAACTGCTGTTGATGTGTAGTTCGAATTGATTTCTGTTTTATAGGTACCATTCTTTAATTCATCATATATAGTTTTGTATGCGTCTGAAACAGGGAAGCTAACATATTGCTTTTCATCTTCAGATGGTGCTGGATTCTCTGGTTTAGTAACTTCAGCTTTTTTTGTCATAATAGATGTACTAGAAGCACTATCCCATACAAAATCATAACCTAGATAACCTGCCACTGCACTAGCCGGAACCATTATATAAGTTTTTCCATTTGCTTTATTCTTTATTTTCATAGGTGCATGTGGTAATGTTATTTTCTTATCATTCAATGTTGCCTCTTTGGTATCTAATGTCATAACAAGAGTTATATCATCTTTTTCAAGAGTTATTGTTTTGTCCTCTTTATTATACGTATACTCTGCAGCAATCGATGAAGATGCGAATACTTTCTTCGCCTGTATCATAGTTGTAGACTCATGTAAAATACTTGGTAATGTAGTAATGCTAACATTCTTGCCATCTACTTTTACTTTTCCCTGCACACCACGGTACGTAAACCACTTACTTTCATTAAAATCATAAAGATTAAGTGCTGCTGTTTTCGGACTTGTTATAGATGCTAATGCAGTACTACTATTGTAGCTATACGTATAACCAAACGCTTCTGCTACAAACCTTGCTGGTACAAGAATCTTAGTAACTCCTGTTGATTTATAAGTTACTTTTCTTGGAGCTTGAGAAACCGTTTGTTTTTTCCCATCAACATAGACAGTTGTACTTCCTAATGTAAATTTAATAGTCGTGTAATCCTTCTTTAAAGTGAGTGTACCTTTACTAGAAGAATAAGAGGAAGTAATACCGATCTTCGGATCTACGAATACATCTTTATAAGATACTAATGATGTAGAACCGATTATAATTCCTGGGTATTTTTTTTCACTTACTTGTTTTCCATCAATCTTATACACAATTTGCTTACCTGTATAAGTTACATTTTTCTTATCATAATACAATTTTAGTGACGACGCTGCCTTTACTGAAAGGACTGGTGTTATGATAAGAAATACTGCCAATAGCAGCATATAAATTGATTTGTGTTTTTTCCATTTAGTTTTTTGAGTATTAAAAACTCGGCTAATTACTTTTGTTTCTTGCTGTTTCATTTTTTCACCTTTCTTACTGCTATAAATAACCTATCGCATCAAGCAAATTCTTTATAATTAAATGCATTTATCGCCTTTAATTATCCTTTTGTAAATATATACCATTACATTTACAATTAACCACTCAAACCAATATTTATAACATAATACTAGGTTTTAAAAGTGTTAGAATTGTGTCAAATTTTGATTTTATTTATGTTATTTACTCAAACTTTATACTTGTACATCTCAAGGAGTAGTTTCCTGAAGGCTTTTACACCCGAACCAGTTATTTGAATATAATAGGAGCATCTGAAATAGCCAATATACCAAAAACAGGAAGCCTCTTGGGGGAGCTTCCTGTTTTACAAAATCTATGTGGTTAATCTACTGGGGAGCTATAATATGGTACGATTAAATACTGCCCTTCATGAATAATATCCGATGTTAGAGAATTACATTCCATAATCTCTTCTATGTATTCATCTACACTTTTATAGTGTCCTGTTATGTTCTCTTTAGCAATTCCCCATAACGTATCGCCCTTTTCAATCTTGATACTCATTACATACTTCTCATCTTTTGTTACTGATGCACTTGCTACCGTCTTTTTTGTTAATAATCCAACAAAAACAATAGATAAGACAATAAGTGATATAATACTTGCTACCATCACTTCTTGATTAATTCTCTTTACGTTCATACAGAATCCTCCTTCAAACATGAATATATATTCATCCGTTATCTATTATATTACTTACAATTTCAATTTAATCAGCACCGAACATATGTACTGTATTTCTTTTTCTATATCATACCGAACATTCGTTCTTTTGTCAATAGAATTTTCTATTTTACGAACATTTGTTTTGCATTTTCTCTCGGAGCATGATATAATGTACCTAAATCAAAGGATATGGTAATTGAACGAAAGAATATAAATAAAATTAATTGGAGGAAGCAATCCATGGGCTATGGTAAAATTAGTACAAAACAAAAAGAAATTTTAGAATACATAAAGGCACAGATTATTAGTAAGGGGTATCCACCTGCGGTTCGTGAAATCTGTGAAGCTGTTAAGCTCAAATCTACATCGAGCGTACATTCGCATCTAGAAACACTTGAAAAGAATGGATATATTCGTAGAGATCCAACAAAACCTCGTGCAATTGAAATTGTAGACGATGGATTTAATCTTTCAAGAAGAGACCTTGTGAATATACCGATTGTAGGTGTTGTAACAGCTGGACAGCCTATACTTGCAGTTGAAAACATTGAAGGTTACTTCCCTATGCCTGCAGAGGATATACCGAACGCTGAAACATTCATGCTACGTGTTAAAGGTGAAAGTATGATTAATGCTGGTATCTTTGATGGTGATAAGATTCTAGTAGAAAAATCATCAACAGCAGAAAACGGAGATATTGTTGTAGCATTAATTGACGATTCTGTAACAGTAAAGACTTTTTATAAAGAGAAAGATCACTTTAGACTTCAGCCAGAGAATGACACAATGGATCCTATTATCGTAGAAGAATTAAGTATCTTAGGAAAAGTTATTGGATTATTCCGTATGTTACACTAACTGTTAAAAATGTTAATATATGACAATCAAGTATGTATATAACAAAAAAAATGACTGTACCACTCATTTGAATGGTGCAGTCATTTTTTATTTTAAACATTATATTATAAAGTATTGGTGTGCTACCTGTCAAGAGGACAATAAAAAATAATAAATTATCTGAATCGTCA
>ERZ781272.192-NODE-192-length-74178-cov-280.117845_pt1 | contig 74178 bp, 75 predicted proteins | sample MGYA00375850_ERZ781272 | MGnify/ENA primary metagenome ERZ781272 (study PRJEB29790, sample SAMN06051246) | human gut metagenome | host: Homo sapiens | place: USA: Cincinnati, Ohio | collected 2013-06-21 | study: EMG produced TPA metagenomics assembly of the Gut...
ACCTCAAAAACACCATCATACACTAAATCAGTAAGTTGGCAGCATCACCTCTGCTCGGTAAAGTGGACCGGTGTACGGTATACCTGATCAATAATAATATGTATCAGCCGCGACAGCACCACTTTAATCACGTAAAAGAGGTCATCGCCAGTCAACATATCGACTGTCAACATCAGGTTGCAGATGTTTACTATTCCAGGTTTAAAAAGTCGCAGATAGAAAATTATTTCCTGGCCATTTGTTATCAGCAGGACAGTATCGACGATTATAAGAACTGCATTTCTTACAGAAGACTGACCGGAAGTTAAAATAAAATATGTCAAGGACTAAAATGAGTGTACTGTTCAGTATCGTACTGGCGCTGTCTGTCATCGCATTGTTATGGATCTATTTTACCAGAACGCAGGATAAGGAGATTGGCTGCCAGTCAGATGCCATTTCCTGGAAAACCTATTCCACGGGTGAGTCAACCGATATGTCGATAACCACGCTTTTCCTGTTTAACAACAAAGAGGTTGTGACGGTTATTTATAAAGGCGTGCTCAAGAAAGAGGGCAAAAGCTACCTGATTGACCGAAATTACACGCTCAGCGTGGAAAAAGTCGATGGAAGCAATATCTTTTATATTAAGGATAAAAAGCTGAATAAATCTGAAGATGATGCGGCGCCGAATGGCATAGTAAACGAAATGTTACTTGATAATATCAACTTCTTCTATATTACCAGCGTAAAAAAACATGCGTGGTTAATTAAGGGGCTGGTGTTGCCTGTAATGATGTGTGTGGCTGTCCCGACGTCCTGATATTTCTCTTTATTAAAAAATCGATATTTATCTATTGCTCGGGAAAATGAGTAATTTACTCAATACGTAACAATAAGATACGAGAAATTTTTGTCAGTGTACCGGTGCATGACAACATAATCACAGCGTGATAATAATAATCAATAACAATAAGCTGTGTCACGTTTACATCATGGAACGGAGGTGCTCCTGTGACTTTTGAGCAGAAAAAAGCCCGGGCCATTGCCCTGATGGACAGTAAAAAGATGTGGCGGAGCAATTATGCCCCTCCTCTTCTGCGTATTCTATGGCGGTTGGGTATCCGGCTTCCGCCATTACCCTTTATGCCGTTCTGGCAGGTCACGGTGCTGACGGGGGGCTTATGGGGCATTTCCTGGGGATGTGTAATGTGGTTTATCTACTGGGGGCCGTCAGGAATGGTGGCAGGTTCGCTGTATACCGAATTGCAGACTGTGTTCCGATGCGTGAGAAACGCCCTCTGACGAATAAACAACAGCTGGCTGGCCAGCGGCTTTCCGTTTTATCCCGACAAAAAAGCTCAATGGCGCGGATTTTTTGTTTTTCAGTAAACATGTTTCATCTCCTGAGAGTCCAGGAAATCGTCCGCATCCCCATTACCGTCTTATATCACTGGCGCTGATAAAGACGCAGAGGCCATCAGTATGACATTTGCGTCTTTTATCCAGGCATTCAGCCGCCAGGCCCACTCTCCGGTCGTGGCCGCCTTAAGGACGGTTCCGTTCTTCAGCTAAGAATACGCTCATAGCGCGAACGAAACGCTTTTTCTCCCCCCTCCATTTGACGGCATATCAGTGCCTTCATCGGAGCTTCCTGCAGTGCACCGCAGAGTCCTGGATACAGGCCTGTTCGATCGTGCTGCATACTGATAACATATTCTGCATCGCCGTTAACCACTATAGGGGCAGAGTGCGACACGATAATCAGCTGTCGGCGTTTCTTGTTCGACATGATGGCAGGGATCACGCTCATGCTCAGCATCAGGCAGTCCAGGTCATCCTCCGGTTGATCCAGTAGTAGAGGATCGGTGCCATAGGATAAGAGGAACTGCAGCATACTCGCTCCCTTTTGCCCCGGAGAAGCAAAGGCAATGTCTTCCATCTGCCCCCCGGGGGTCTGGTAACGTATGTGGATGCCGTCATCAGGATACCAGCATTGCAGGGCATCCAGCTGCTGGTCATTCAGACTCCTGAGACGATTCCGGAAAGAACCATGAAGCCCCGCCCCAGCCTCTGAATTATCCAGCCGGATGCTGTGATGCAGCGCTTTCAGCTCGTCCAGCGCCCTGTATTTTTTCTCTGTTGCGGCAGGCAACGGGCTGAACGGACGTTCACTGATAAAGTCGCTCAGTAATCCGCTCCCGTCACTGTTATCGTAGATACGTTCGGCAAAATTACTGATGCCGGTAACCGTCTGGTAACCAGATATAACATCTTCATAAGGGGCGCAGAGGGGAAGAATTTTGATTTCCAGAGCGCTGAGCGACAGGGAGGAGAGAAACGCCTTCCGGTTATCTGTCAATGCCATTCTGTGGGCACGCATTTCAGCCAGCAACTGCTCAGACCGTGCAACAGAGGCAGAGATCGCCCCATCAAGACCGTCGTAATTTCTCAGCTCATTTTTCAGTGACTCACAGCGTGCCATCAGTTCGTTGAGAACATCGGGATTAAGCCCTCTGGCCCGCAGGGAAACAGCTTCACTTTCTACATTTGTTTCCTGGTCACTCACTGCTGTTCGGAGGGCAATAAAAGATTGCTCTCTCCTGATACCCGCGAGCTCTGCAGCATATTCTGCCAGGAGAGTATTGAGCCGCTGGTCATACTGCTGTTGCACAGATGACAGGCGCGCCATAAATGCCATCAGCAGACCGGAAGGTTCCGGCGGGATATCGGATCTCTGCAGCGGTTCTTCTGCCAGAGCCTGAATGGCTGCAATACGCCGCTCAAAGTGCTCCAGGGGTAAGGTTGCTGCGGACAGCTCGTTTTTGGCGAGGGCCAGCTGTCTGCAAACCGGATAATAGGCGCTTGACTGCAGCTGACTGACGGCACGTTCAGCATCCGATAATTCCCCCCGCAGCGAATCCGCACTTCCCTGTCTGGCACGCAGGCCCCGCAACGTGATTTGTTCATTCAGATATTCCCTTTCCAGCTGATCCCAGCGCTCTTTCCAGGCCCGTTTGTTAACCATCGGGCTCTCATCACAGACGCGCAGGAATGCACCAGTATCCGAAGCCAGCTCATAGAGCATTTTCTGGCTGTAAATCGAGAGTGGAAAACGGTCAGCCGACCAGTGACTGTCAGGCATCCATTCTCCGTCACTGAAGATATGTAATTCATGCTTACTGTCTGGTCGCCAGCTGAGCCGGAAATCTGTGCCTTCTTTGTGGAAAATACATTCGATGAAGGAATCCGCTTCCATCCCCGTCCGAATGAACTGGTCCAGCTTACTCCCCTGGGTCGCAGTGAGACCTTCTGTTTTGCGCATTGCAAGACGAATGCTTTCAATGAGCGTGGACTTCCCGCTGCCTCTTGAGCCGATTACAGCGTTATAGAACGGGCTGAATTCCACCGAGGCCGAATCCTGACCCACAGGATGGCAGTGGCGGGTTCTGAATTTCAGGCTGCGCAAATATGACGCAGGTTCCTCCGGAGGGAGCTGATCAAACAGCACACAGTTTTCCGGATCAAGCAGTGCATGCCTGAGTCCGTCAAAATCAGGGGATGACATTTTCAGCCAGCAGGTTCGCACGCCGGCTTGTTCAGGATGGTGCGCATCAGAGCCCCGTAGCCACGGTAAATTATCAATCAGCCGCCGGCGGGTTCCGTCGGTGATATCCTCCACCCGGTGTCGAATCTCAACGGCATGGGGACTTTCCTGAAAGGCTGCGGTGAGCTCTGCCTGATTAGTCAGACTTAAGACACCTTTGGCTGCATCAATGTGCGCAAGAATACAAACAGCCTTCGGATTACGGCGGATATTACTGATGATGCCGGCGGGGCCCAGCTGAAGAACGAGCTGATGGTTAGGGACTTCACTCGGAATGGGGCTATTATTATTGCACTGGGCCAGAAGCCTTTCCACATCGGCACTTGTACTGTGCGTGTGCAGCACAGCCAGAATATGTACGTTACCGGTCGCTGTCAGTTCAACCCCCGGAAAGAGTGTCAGTGGCCGAAATTCCGGCAGGTCGCCGGTGCTGGCGTCCCGGGACATATTCTCCAGCTCACCCTTCAACACGTCGACCCAGGCTCCGCTGTTATGATCGCTGATTACAACACAATCGACATGCTGTTTCATATAAGCCAGAAGCCACTCTCTGGGGCTGATGTCAGGAATTTTGTAATCATGCGAAGCCGGAGTATGGTTATGAAAATCAAATTTATACCAGCGCGAACCTACCATAACAGTTCCTTTTCTAGGGTATTTCTGAAGTCCCTCACTATAAAAGCTTTCAGGCTATCTGTCCTGACCTAATCCCAATAGATGTAACAGTCTTATAGCTAGATCTGGTTAAATGTATAACCGGAAGCAAGAGATTCCCCTTAAGACTCACGATATAATTCTTTCGGAGATGTCAAGCGTCCCCGGCAAAGACTCAATGATTACGGCGTTACATTGATGTGTTAATGTTCTGCTCACCACATAATAGATTCGCTGGTCCACGGTGAATCTACAGTACCAGTCCATCAAGGATGATAATTTCCATGACCGAACCATTAAACCTGCGGACCGACGTTGTCAGGCAGCACACAGTCCCCCGTTTTTTACTGAAGCACTTCAGCAAGCCGGTAAAGGGAAAACGCCAGCGTTTACACGCCTTTGATAAGGCTGCCGGGCGTGCTTATGCCACCACGCCGGATGACGCCACCGTCCGGAATACGTTCTACAACTTCGATAATCACCCTCAACGATTCAGTCTTGAACCGTTGTTGGGGATTTACGAACATGACGCGGCACCGGTCATTGCCGGCCTACTGGAGCATAAGGACATTCGCCGGCTGACTGAAGATGACCGCTACAAGCTGGCCGTGTTTGTTGCCGTGCAGCGCGCACGTACCTTCGGTGAGCTGGAACGTATCTCAGGCATGATTTCGGTGCTGACTGATAAGCTGGCGGCAATGGGCGTGACTGAGGAGCAGGCAGGAGAAACTCTGGGTTTATCGCCCGGGGGCGATACCAGAGACATTTTTCTGCGGCAGCTTGTCCAGCAGGTGTCGCATATTAAACACCTGCTAAGTAAGGACTGGTACCTCCTGGAAACCAGGCCAGAACATCCGTTCTATGTGTCAGACAATCCGGTGGTACTGGAGAACCGCAATGACTTCGGTGTGTACGGTAATATCGGCCTAGCCGTGCCCGGCATACAAATCTATCTGCCCCTGTCATCGACGCTGATGCTGGCCATGTATTGCCCTTCCATCCGTGAACAGAAAGTTCGTGAAAAGCAGCATCTCCTTCATCTTATTGCCAGAGCGCCGGATCTAATCCCGCGTCACATGCGCCCGTTTGAAATGCTCGAGCATGTCAACAGGCATACGGACTATCTTCTTATGCCACTTTCTGCAGAAAATGTGATGCATTATAACGCGCTGCAGGTGGAGTATGCGGAACAGTACGTGTTCTGCGGTGAAAACGATTTTTCTCTGGCTGAAAGAATGCTGGCTGCAGATGACCGTTACCGGACCGGGCCGCGGTTTACATTTTAGGGCAACTTCCGGTCAGCGCAGTGCCGCAAAATGCCGATGTCCGTTCCCTGCAGGACATTGTATAAATGTAACTCTGTCATACACGTTCGTAAGCGGCCCTCACGGCCCGGCTGCGGGTAAATTCTTCAACCGCGTACAGCAATTTTCATTGCTGACAGACCGTATAGCCTTGCAGGACAGGAGGTACCGGAGAATATCTGGTCCCTCTAATGCGGGAATTCATTTTATTCATCTTTAATTTGTGGATTCACAATGAGGTAACTTGTGCCGTATTCATCGTTCATTTCTATGGCATCAAATCCAAGGTAAGCGGCTACACGACCACGCAGGCGTTGCAATTCCCATGAGTATGCTCCATTAATATCGCTGCCGAGGCGTGGCGAGAGAATATCTGCGAAATCTTCGATATCTGAATTGTTATCCCACATGACGCGATCAGCTATTTCCTCTACGTCAGCAGTATCCAGTTCGTTATGTAAGAAGGCATAAACCTCTTGAAAACGAGCATCAAGATCGCGGGATTTAGCTATTTTATCATCATCAACATGGTATATGAATACGGTGTTTCCGTGAATGGCGGCAATATCGCGCTCTGGGCTGGCAAACAACCCATCAAAAACGTTATTGCCAGACATTGCGAACTCACCAGGTTTGATTATTGGTACTGTTTTTTCATAAGTGCCGTGAAATAATTTCATAATAACGACACTGTATTTATTTTATGTAATAATTGCCAATGAAATAACTTGATTAAGTTCCCTTTATCCAGCCTGATAGTGGATAAAGGGAACTCAATAATAATTGAATTAATTTATTAGCTTCATCGCATTTTTTTTGGTCTCTTCATCACTTTTTTGCTCTTGTTGTGAAGAGGATTGAGTGACTATTGAAGAATTAAAATCGGCCATCTCTTTTGGAAATAGCGATCTCAATATATTCACGATATCTGAAAATGTGGTTTCTTTCGTCAGCAGCTCACATAAAAGGAAAGGGGTCCGGGGATCTTGTCTGTATAAGGCCAGACCTGCCGTCAGTGCGGCCCGGTTAAGGCGGCTTCGTTCCCCTTGCGGGATACTGTCCAGTGTATCACAAACAATTTTATCTGTTTGATTTACATCTGGATTTAGTTTGAAGGCAATGGTTCTGCGCTTGTCCATCATTAATTACCTATGAGATACATACCGTTAACTAAATCATATTGAGAGTTATTGGTTTTGAAAAAACGTTCATCACGAATCTGTGTGTGTTTTTTTACTGCATCGCATATTAATTCTGCGCCACCGCCTATAACCATAACATGAGTATAACCAGAAAATTCATTGAGCGTATTTAATACACGTTGCTCAAGTTTACGAAGTGCGTCATTCATTGCTTCGGTGACTATTGATATTTTGTTCTCATCATTAATTCGTTGCTTCAGATAGTTGTTGTCTTTTCTGTGAATAATTATATCGTCAGCAAGATAGCTACTTCCTTTTGTTCTCGCAAGAGAAAGTGCATCTTTTACTGCAGATGTGACCAGAGATACACCAAGAGATGAGTCTCCGTATATTTTACTGATCCCCGATAATTTCCCCATTACCTGAGAAATATCTAATGTGGTGCCCCCGAGATCTATAATTAATAAAGAATCTAACTCATCCAGTTCTTGTAGAACTTCATAACCTGCCGGTATAGATTCAGGCATGACTTTTACATCTTTTATTGTGAATGTATCCCCACCATTTAATGTAATTTTTTTCCGGAAGTTTGCTTTCTTACGCTCAATATTTTCCGTATTGGGTTGGTTATTTCTGTCGTAATACTCTGTCAGAGGAAGTGTGCAAACAATATCCACTTCGCTTACCGGCAGACCACTGGTCAGTAAGGCGTGGTGCACCGCAACGACATTAACGTCGCTGTATTGCCATGCGATATTGGTTGTGACTACAGCATCCGGGCTGATTGGATCAAATGAATACTGTTCGCCGTTCAGTGTGTAGTTAAAGACCTTTTTATCACCAAAAGAGACTGCCCACTCGCGTTTGAAGCTGTTCGGGCTAATGTGCTGTTTAATTGTTCCGTCGTTTTCCTGCCACTGTAGTTTGATGTTTGTTGAACCGTCATCAATGAATACCAACATTTATAAAACTCCTTATGGTGTTTTTTTTGGTGTGTATTTGGGTGTGTTTTGGGTTTTACGTGGGTTTGTTTGTCAAGTTTACCCCATTTTAACCATCAATCAATGATTATTTGTCTTGTTTTGGTGTTTTATTGGGTTGGGTGTGGGTTGTTTTTGGGTTTTGTTTGGCGGGTAACAAAAGATGTCGCCGGGCTCCTCTTTTTACTGCGCCGGCTGACGCGGCGCGGCAGGAACGCTGCCTGTGGTCAGTGTCCCGCGTCCGGCCGGGCACGGGACGGGCGCTTTTACCGCTCCCGGCTGGCGTTGGTGACAGTGTACGCCAGCCCGTCGCCCTTTTCTGATGAACGCCCTTCAAGCCGCTTTCGCGGCATATCCTCGCCGTCAAAAAGACGACGGCTGCGGTATTCCACGGTCGGCCTGACCCGTTACCGGACGCGGTGAACAGCCCACAGGCAGCGGGGAACGGGCACCACAGGGGTGCCCTCCCGGTGCCCTCTGTAAGAGAAGGAGTGCTGTTATGTCCCGTTTTATCCTGGGTGACTGCGTGCGTGTTATGGCCACGTTTCCGAGCAATGCTGTCGATTTCATCCTCACCGACCCGCCGTATCTCGTCGGTTTCCGTGACCGTTCCGGGCGCACCATCGCCGGCGATAAAACCGATGAATGGCTGCAACCAGCCTGTAATGAAATGTACCGCGTACTCAAAAAAGACGCGTTAATGGTGAGCTTCTATGGCTGGAACCGCGTCGATCGCTTTATGGCCGCCTGGAAAAATGCGGGATTCAGCGTGGTTGGCCACCTGGTGTTTACCAAAACCTACACATCGAAGGCCGCATATGTGGGCTATCGCCACGAATGCGCCTACATCCTGGCAAAAGGACGTCCGGCGCTGCCTCAGAAGCCATTGCCCGACGTGCTGGGCTGGAAATATTCAGGCAATCGTCATCACCCGACTGAAAAGCCCGTTACCAGCCTGCAACCGCTCATTGAGAGCTTCACACACCCGAACGCGATTGTGCTGGACCCGTTTGCAGGCAGCGGCTCAACCTGTGTGGCTGCCCTCCAGTCCGGACGCCGGTATATCGGTATCGAGCTGCTTGAACAGTATCACCGTGCCGGACAGCAACGACTGGCCGCCGTGCAACGGGCCATGCAGCAGGGGGCCGCGAATGATAACTGGTTTGAACCGGAGGCTGCGTAAATGAACTATGCCGGACACGAAAAACTTCGCGCCGACGTGGCGGAGGTGGCCAACACCATGTGTGACCTTCGGGCCAGGCTGAACGATATGGAGCATCACTGTCGCTTTGATTCCGATGTGCTTGTTGAACGCCTGACACGCCAGACGCTGTATCGCGCCAATCGCCTGTTTATGGAGGCGTATACCGAAATTCTGGAACTGGATTCCTGCTTCAAAGATTGAGAAGGAGACGAGAATGTACGGAACATGCGAAACGCTCTGCCGGGAGCTGGCAGCGCAGTATCCGGGAGACGCGCCGCTGATGCTGGTTGTCTGGTCCCCGGAAGAGATCCAGGCCCTCGCTGACGGAATGGATATTTCCCTGTCCGATCATGAAATCAGGGCCGTCCTGGCGCGCATGGAGGACATCCCGGAAGACCAGAGGACTGAATCCGGTATTTCTTCCGCCGCGGTGATGGAGATTATCAGCAACGTGAGCGAAAACCGCCAGGTGACCGTCCCTGCTGAACTGCTGGCGTCCCTGATTCAGACCGCTGAACAGGCACTGTGGAAACGTGAGTGGGCCGCCCGTGATAACGGCCTCGTCGTCCCGGAATGCGTCACCCGCCGACAGGCGGTGGTTAATCAGGCCCGCGCCCTGCTGAAAAACAACACACGCGAAAACGACTGATGTTATCGCCGCCTGCGGGCGGCGATTCAGGGAGACCATGAATCATGAACGAAACGCTGAATGCACTGATTTGTCGCCACGCCCGTAACCTGCTGCTGGCGCAGGGCTGGCCGGAAGAGACGGATGTTGACCAGCGAAATCCGAACCATCCGGGCTGGATCAGCATTTACGTGCGGCTGGATGCGCCCCGGCTGGCGACGTTACTTATCAACCGTCACGGCGGCGTACTGCCGCCGCTCCTGGCCTCCGCCATTCACAAACTGACCGGAACCGGAGCGGAACTTGTTCTGTCCGGCAGTCAGTGGCAGTCGCTGCCGGTACTTCCGGCAGACGGAACGCAGGTGTCTTTCCCGTATGCCGGTGAGTGGCTGACCGAAGACGAAATCAGGGCCGTTCTTGATGCGGTACGCGATGCAGTATGCAGTGTCAGTTACCAGGTGGCAGAAGATGCGCGGCGTATCCGTGCGGCGCTGACCACCACCGGTCAGACGTTGCTGACCCGCCAGACGCGCCGCTTTCGCCTGGTGGTGAAGGAAAGCGATCACCCCTGCTGGCTCGATGAATACGACGAAAACCTGCCCGTGGTGCTCGATGCCATCCTGAACCGGGGCGCTCGTTTTTCGTCGGTGGAAATGTATCTGGTCAGTGAGTGTGTGGAGCATATCCTGTCCAGTGGGCTGGCCTGCGATGTGCTGCGTATACCGGATGAACCGCCCCGCCGCTGGTTTGACCGTGGTGTTCTGCGGGAGGTGGTCCTGGAAGCCCGGAGTGAAATCCGCAGCATGGCGGATGCACTGGCAAAAATCAGGGGCTGATGATGGCGGGGAAAATCCCCGCCTTTTTCCTGCCGGTCCCCGGAAAGAGCAAAAGGATGTCGCCGCAGGCTCCGCTTTACCCGGCCATGCGGGGCATGGCCTTGTGGGTTTTCAGTTATGTGGCCTCATCGTCGTGTGCGGGCTGTGCCGTGCCTCCATCGTAGCCGGGCTTCTGCGGGCGGGTTGCAAGGTAAGGTGAACCGCTGCGGTCACCCGGTCCCTCCTTCCCGTCTGCCGTGATTTTCCGGTCGTTCACCCGCTCAGATTTCGCGGTCTCACCCTCCAACTCCCGTCAGCCGTGCGCGTCAGGCTGCGGCTTCCCTTGCGCCCTTGCAACCCTGCAGGCCCGGCAAAGATGGAGGCACGGCACCGCCCGGTGTCGCGGAATATGTGAACAACGGAGGAAAACATCATGCAATATGCGAAACCTGTCACTCTGAATGTTGAAGAGTGCGACCGTCTCTCCTTTCTGCCTTACCTGTTTGGCCTGGATTTTCTGTATGCCGAAGCGTCTGTATACGCGCTGGCGAAAAAAATGATGCCGGAATATGAAGGCGGATTCTGGCACTTCATCCGCCTGCCGGACGGTGGCGGTTACATGATGCCGGATGGCGACCGTTTCCACATGGTGAACGGTGCAAACTGGTTTGACCGTACCGTGAGTGCTGATGCCGCAGGCATCATCCTTACCTCCCTTGTGATTAACCGCCAGTTGTGGCTGTACCACGACAGCGGGGATGCAGGGTTGACACACCTGTACAGGATGCGTGATGCGCAGTTGTGGAGCCACATCGAATTTCACCCCGAATGCAACGCGATTTACGCGGCACTTGACTGATTAACGGACGGGGCGGCAATGCCGCCCCTGTAAAGGAGACGAGAACATGTACTGTACTGTTAAAGAAATCATCCGCGATGTACTGGATACAGACGTGCCGGACAGTGAATGCGTTTTTGCCGTGGTGCTGACCCGTGGGGATGTGCGTCACATAGCCCAGGACTGGAACCTGTCAGACGATGAGCTGGAAACCGTCATGCAGCGACTGGACGATGCCTTTGAGCATGGTGCGGATGTCAGCGTTGTTCACGACGTTGTTCGTGAACTGATGGAAGAAAAGCGCGCCAGCCGTCATGTGGCAGTCCCGGCGGTGATGCTGGAAAAAGTGATGGCGCTGGCAGGCAGTGAAATGAAGCGCCTGTATGCCGTCGGGAGTGAGAACGGGGGCGACGGTGACGCATTCGTCAGGGAGGAACGCGAAGCAATGGACGTTGTGTTACAGGCGCTGGACGGGGAGACGATGTCATGAATATCAGCACAGAAACCCGCGAAATTCTGCGTAATTACAGGGCCGTGATTAATGCGCGGCGTCGTGAAATGGGGCAGAAACCGCTCACCACCGCGCAGATTGTTGATGAAATCTGCGATTTTGTGGCGAATCAGCAGGCGGTTTTCCTAGGCGGTCACTACATCTTACAGGGCAGCAGAAACAGGTGATACAGGGGCAGGTGGTGGAGGCCGCCTGTCAGCCCGCGCGAAAACCCCTGGCAGGCTGACGCCTGCCGGAAGGGAAGCGGGCCACGCTGGCGCGTCGCCCGTTACCCTTCCCGTCTGTGATGTGTCTGACTCAGGAGTGTTTCTTTCTTATGTTATGGAACTGTTCCTGATGTTGTTGTCGTTGTTCCTTTATCTGCTGCTCTGATTCTGACTACTGCAGTGTTGTTCTGTCTGCCGGACGCACCTTCGGCTCCCGGCTGCCTGGCGGCATCCGGTCGTCAGGCCCGACTCCGACAGGCAGCTGCTGGCGCACCCGCCAGTCTCCGCCGAACCCGCTGGCGCGGTTTCGGGCTGTCGCTACGGTCCGATGCGTGAAAACCCCGGGCTTGCAGCGACCGTTCCGGTCGCGCCGCCTCTGTCGCGCCGTGGCCTGCGCTCCCGGCATCCCGGCAAAAGGCCTCCGGGATGTAAGGCGCAACGCCGTTTCGCGCACGCGCTCTCCGTCGTTGCGGCGGGTCCCTGCTCATTGCCTGCCGGGTGCCACACACCCGTATGAGTCCCTGTCGCCGGGGGCTGATACAGCCACAACCTGCCGCACTGACTGTCCAGGGTAAATGAACAGCCCACAAAATTTTTTACCCAAAACCCGGTAAAAAATTTTGCGTTCTGCCCAGGACAGGTGCGTCAGGCCGTGGCAGTGATGCCCCTTGCGGCGAAGGTTCTCAAACGGGTGAAGTTCATACCACAGGGAATACAGCAGCAGGTTCCCGCGAAACGTCAAAACCGCGGCTCCCGAAACTCAACGGGTGATGTTCTTTAAAAATCAGGATTTATTTCAGGCTCCGGCAATACGCATTTATTTGTTCTGTCAGTCATCCGGCTGGCAGGTAATGAGAACGCAGGAACAGAAGGAGGAAAACACCGGAAAGCGTCAGATGCAGATATGAAAAAAGCAGGTCAGGGACCTGCTTAATCCACGCCGTAGAAATCGCCGCAATCGATTTTCACGGCTTCACTAACCTGTGTCATAAGGAGTTTCATTTATGACAGTAAGTATTGTTTCACCTTCCGCAGCGGCTGTAAAGCCCCGCCGTCATCCCCGTTTCAGACGCGAAGACATCCCCGCGCCGGAAATTGACCCCGTGCTGAAAGCCTTCGGGCGACACATAGCCCGGAGTTTTCACCGGGGGCGTGGTGTACACATCCCCGCCATGAAAAACACGGCCTTCGGGCAGGTGCTCCGCACACTCGAACTGAAACGCGCTTTTAACTGATGAGGTGAGCCGCCCCGCGAGGGGCGGCAACAGACGGAAGGAGAACATTTTATGACATTAGCAGCAATCACCATGACCGCCCCGGAAGCCGCCAGCCCTGTGCAGATGTACCGCGCGACCTACTCACCGGATGACAACAAACTGCGCCTGTATGCCGCGTCACGTCTTGACCCGGAGACGTATAAAAAAGTGCATGATGCCGGTTTTCGCTGGGCACCCAAACAGGCGCTGTTTGTCGCGCCAGCCTGGACACCGGGCCGGGAAGACGTGCTCCTCTCACTTGCCGGAGAGATTGAGGATGAAGACAGCACGCTCGCTGAACGTCAGGAAGCACGGGCGGAGCGGTTTACCGGATACAGCGGAAAGCGGGCCAGTGAATCCGCACAGGCACTTGATGAAGTGGAAAGACTGGCCGCGATGATCCCGCCCGGTCAGCCCATTCTTGTGGGGCATCACAGTGAACGCCGCGCCCGTCGTGATGCGCAGCGTATTGAAAACGGAATGAAACGTGCCGTGATGCTCTTTGAACGTGCGGAATACTGGGAGGAGCGGGCGCGGTCGGCACTGCTTCACGCGAAGTATAAAGAACGCCCGGACGTTCGCTGGCGTCGTATCAAAAAAATCGAAGCTGATTTGCGCAAGGCTGAAAAGACCATCGCGCAGTCGCAGAAATATCTGACGATGTGGCGGGCTGAATCGCTGGATCTGAATATGGCAAAACTCATCAGCAGTCATGACCATATCAGCGCCTGTTTCCCGCTGGATACGTATCCGCGCCCGGCAGAAAAAAGCCAGTATGAAGGAAGTCGATCGTTATGGTCGGCCCTGGATGATGACATCATCACCACGGAGCAGGCCCGCGAAATTGCGATCCGCTGTCATGAACGGCAGATTCAGCATCAGCAACGCTGGGTTAACCACTATCAGAACCGCCTGATCTATGAGCGTGCCATGCTGGACGAAAGCGGCGGCGTGGTTACCCGGACACAGGATTTTGAGCCGGGCGGACAGGTTTTCAGCCGGGGCGAGTGGCTGACCATCATCCGCGTGAACAAAAGCAACGGGGCGGTGAGTTCAGTCACAACGCCGAATTACAGTTTTCTCGGGTACAGCGGCACGATGAAAGTGACGCCCGATCGCATCACGGACTACAAAGCACCATCGGCAGAAGAGGCTGCCATCGCCAGCCAGGCCGCGAAGCGTCCGCCGGTAGTCAACTATCCGGGGGAAGGTTTCCGGGAAATGACAAAGGCACAGTGGGCCGCCCTGCCCCGGGACTGTAAGGCCGTGCGCAGTGTGGCAGAAGCAGAAGACCACGGGGCATACCGCTACCGCCGCACAATGGACAATAATTTCCGCCTGGTGAATGTGTATATTACCGACATGAAAATCACGGAAATCCCACAGAAATAAGGTATATCCCCCCGGGAAATCCCCGGGGGATGACGGAGATAATGACATGCACAGTCAGTTAAGAGAACGTATCCGGCTGATGCGCGCAAGGCTGGATAACGCCGCGCCGGTTGCTGAAATCCGGGCTGAATCTCAGCTTTTTGTGACTCCTGCCCCGGTCTGTGATCGCCTGGTGACGCTGGCGGAAATCAGCAACCGTGATCACATTCTGGAACCCTCTGCCGGCACCGGGGCCATACTGCGGGCGATTCGGGATACCGCGCCGGAGGCCATGTGTGATGCGGTGGAGATTAACAGCGGGCTGGTCCGGTATCTGCGGGAAAATTTTAACGGTGTCAGGGTACAGTGTGGCGACTTCATGGAATGGCAGCCGGTGCAGTATTACAGCCGGATCATTATGAATCCGCCGTTCATCCACGGGCAGGATATCCGGCATATCCTGCGGGCTTTTTCCCTGTTGCGTCCGGGGGGCGTGCTGGTTGCCGTCTGTCTGAACGGGCCGCGCCAGCAGGAGAAGCTGTTACCGTTTTCTGACATCCGCGAGGAGCTGCCGCGCGGCACGTTTGCTTATACCGATGTCCCGACGATGATTATTCGTTTGCGTGCCTGATGACACAGGGCTGGCGGGAGGATAAATGCCCGTCTGTCCGCGCCGGGAAAAGACAGCACGCCGGTGGCGCTGAAAGGGGCCGCGCTTACGCGCCGCCCCTTTCATTACGCGGATGTTCTGCTGTGTGCTTCTGTCTTTTCATGCCTGTCATTTGTCTGTTACTGATGATGTTGTTGTTCCTGCTACTGCTACTGCTACTGCTACTGCTACTGCTACTGCTACTGCTACTGCTCTTCTTTTTCCTGCCGCTCTGATTCTGACTACTGCAGTGTTGTCCTGTCTGCCGGGCGCACCTTCGGCTCCCGGCTGCCTGGCGGCATCCGGTCGTCAGGCCCGACTCCGACAGGCAGCTGCTGGCGCACCCGCCAGTCTCCGCCGAACCCGCTGGCGCGGTTTCGGGCTGTCGCTACGGTCCGATGCGTGAAAACCCCGGGCTTGCAGCGACCGTTCCGGTCGCGCCGCCTCTGTCGCGCCGTGGCCTGCGCTCCCTGCATCCCGGCAAAAGGCCGCCGGGATGTAAGGCGCAACGCCGTTTCGCAAACCGCGCTTCACGTCGTTGCGGCGGGTCCCTGCCCGTTGTTCTGTCCGGTGCCATTCACCTGTTTAAGCCCCTGTCGCCGGGGGCATAGACAGCCACAACCTGCCGCACTGACTGTCCAGGGTAAATGAACAGCCCACAAAATTTTTTACCCAAAACCCGGTAAAAAATTTTGCGTTCTGCCCAGGACAGGTGCGTCAGGCCGTGGCAGTGATGCCCCTTGCGGCGAAGGTTCTCAAACAGGTGATGGTGAATACCGGAGGGAACAAAAGGCAGGTCCCCGCAAAACGTCAAAACCGCGGCTCCCGAAACTCAACAGATGATGGGGGCTGAAAACATCAACAGAAGGAGACACATCATGGCAGTTCGTGGCATTAACAAGGTCATTCTTGTCGGTCGTCTGGGAAAAGATCCGGAAGTCCGTTACATCCCAAACGGGGGCGCAGTGGCAAACCTGCAGGTGGCCACGTCAGAAAGCTGGCGTGACAAACAGACGGGGGAGATGCGGGAGCAGACAGAATGGCATCGCGTGGTGCTGTTCGGCAAGCTCGCGGAAGTGGCTGGTGAATATCTGCGCAAGGGCGCGCAGGTCTACATCGAGGGGCAACTCCGTACCCGTAGCTGGGAAGATAACGGTATCACCCGTTACGTCACTGAAATTCTTGTTAAGACCACGGGCACCATGCAGATGCTGGGACGTGCCGCAGGTACTCAGACTCAGCCGGAAGAGGCGCAACAGTTCAGCGGTCAGCCTCAGCCGGAATCACAGCCGGAACCGAAAAAAGGTGGCGCGAAAACGAAAGGCCGTGGACGTAAGGCCGCGCAGCCGGAGCCTCAGCAGCCGTCTGAACCCGCGTATGACTTCGATGACGACATTCCGTTCTAACGAAAGACAGTGACAACCGCCCCGTCCAGTGCGGGGCATCACCGGAGATATGAGGATGAGCGAATATTTCAGAATATTTCAGGGGCTGCCTGACGGCTCCTTTACCCGCGAACAGGCTGAAGCCGTTGCCGCACAGTACCGGAATGTCTTTATCGAGGATGATCAGGGAACGCATTTTCGCCTGGTTGTCCGTCAGGATGGCACGTTGATCTGGCGCTCCTGGAATTTTGAGGACTGTGCCGGGTACTGGATGAACCGGTACATCAGGGATTTCGGGATTCTTAAGTAAGAGAGGTGCCGGACGCGCGAACGTCCGGCAGGACATAAGCAATTATAAGGGGATGATTATGCCTGTAACGAAGTGTGAACCAGAAACCACCCGCAAAGCAAGCCGTAAGTCTGTAAAAACGCAGGAAACTGCACTGTCTGCCCTGCTGGCGCAGACGGAGGAAGTGAGCGTGCCGCTGGATTCACTGATTAAATCACCGCTGAATGTGCGCACGGTGCCGTATTCTGCGGAGTCCGTCAGTGAACTGGCTGATTCCATTAAGGGAGTCGGCCTGCTGCAGAATCTGGTTGTTCATGCCCTGCCAGGTGACCGCCACGGTGTCGCCGCAGGTGGTCGCCGACTGGCAGCACTCAACATGCTGGCAGAGCGCAACATCCTTCCGGCGGACTGGCCTGTCCGTGTGAAGGTCATTCCGCAGGAACTGGCGACGGCTGCATCGCTGACCGAGAACGGTCAGCGTCGGGATATGCACCCTGCCGAACAGATTGCCGGATTCCGCGCAATGGCGCAGGAAGGCAAAACACCTGCACAAATCGGTGATTTGCTGGGCTATTCACCCCGCCACGTTCAGCGAATGCTGAAACTGGCTGACCTTGCGCCTGTCATCCTCGATGCGCTGGCAGAAGACCGCATCACCACAGAGCACTGTCAGGCGCTGGCGCTGGAGAACGACACCGCGCGTCAGGTGCAGGTGTTTGAAGCTGCCTGTCAGTCGGGATGGGGCGGAAAACCGGAAGTACAGACCATTCGTCGTCTGGTGACCGAAAGTGAAGTGGCGGTGGCGGGGAACACTAAATTCCGCTTCGTGGGGGCTGATGCCTTCTCGCCAGATGAACTGCGCACTGATTTGTTCAGCGACGATGAGGGTGGCTATGTGGACTGTGTTGCGCTCGATGCCGCCCTGCTGGAAAAACTCCAGGCTGTTGCAGAGTACCTTCGGGAAGCCGAGGGCTGGGGATGGTGTGCCGGACGCATGGAGGCCGTTGGTGAGTGCCGTGAAGATGCCCGGGCATACCGCAACCTGCCGCAGCCGGAAGCAGTGCTGACGGAGGCGGAAGAAGAACGCCTGAACGAACTGATGGCACGTTACGACGCACTGGAAAACCAGTGTGAGGAATCTGACCTGCTGGAAGCAGAAATGAAGCTGATGCGCTGCATGGCGAAGGTCAGGGCGTGGACGCCGGAGATGCGTGCCGGAAGCGGTGTGGTGGTGTCCTGGCGTTATGGCAACGTGTGTGTCCAGCGTGGTGTGCAGTTGCGCAGTGAGGATGATGTGGCTGATAACGATTACCGCACGGAACAGGTGCAGGAGAAAGCCTCAGTGGAGGAAATCAGTCTGCCGCTGCTGACGAAAATGTCTTCCGAACGCACGCTGGCAGTCCAGGCAGCACTGATGCAGCAACCGGACAAATCTCTGGCACTGCTGGCATGGACGCTCTGCCTGAATGTGTTTGGCAGCGGAGCTTACAGCAATCCCGCAAAAATTCGCCTGGAATGTGAGCATTATGCGCTGACCAGCGATGCGCCGTCAGGGAAGGAAGGTGCCGCATTCATGGCGCTGATGGCAGAAAAAGCCCGGCTTGCAGCCCTGCTGCCGGAGGGATGGACACGGGACATGACGACGTTCCTGTCACTCAGCCAGGAGGTGCTGTTATCCCTGCTCAGTTTCTGTACCGCGTGCAGTCTTAACGGTGTCCAGACCCGCGAGTGTGGTCACACGTCACGCAATCCGCTTGACTCGCTGGAAACCGCTATCGGATTCCACATGCGCGACTGGTGGCAGCCGACAAAAGCAAACTTCTTCGGACACCTGAAAAAGCCGCAGATTATCGCAGCCCTGAATGAGGCAGGACTGTCCGGTGCTGCACGGGATGCAGAGAAGATGAAGAAAGGTGATGCGGCTGAACATGCAGAGCACCATATGAAAGACAACCGCTGGGTGCCTGGCTGGATGTGTGCACCACATCCACAGACGGATACCACTGAACGCACCGATAACCTGGCTGATGCCGCCTGATAAACAACCACACCGCCCCGCCGGAGACGGGGCGGCAGCAAGGGAGATACCGTGATGAAAACTGAACTGACCCTGAATGTATTACAGACCATGAGCGCACAGGAATATGAAGATATCCGGGCAGCCGGAAGTGATGAACGTCGTGAGCTGACACACGCCGTGATGCGGGAACTGGATGCGCCGGACAACTGGACGATGAACGGCGAGTACGGCAGCGAGTTTGGCGGATTTTTCCCCGTCCAGGTCCGTTTCACGCCTGCCCACGAACGTTTCTACCTGGCGTTATGTTCACCGGGCGATGTCTCTCAGGTCTGGGTGCTGGTTCTGGTGAATGCCGGTGGTGAGCCGTTTGCGGTGGTTCAGGTACAGCGGCGGTTTGCACCGGAAGCCGTCAGCCATTCACTGGCACTGGCGGCGTCACTGGACGCGCAGGGGTACAGCGTCAGTGACATCATCCATATCCTGATGGCGGAAGGAGGTCAGGCATGAGCGCACGTTCACAGGCACTGGTTCCTCTCAGCACAGAGCAACAGGCCGCATGGCGGGCGGTGGCGGAGACCGAAAAACGCCGCCATCAGGGTAACACGCTGGCTGAATATCCGTATGCGGGGGCGTTTTTCCGCTGTCTGAACGGAAGCCGCAGGATATCGCTGTCTGACCTGCGATTTTTCATGCCGTCCCTGACCGCAGAAGAACTGCACGGCAACCGTCTTCAGTGGCTGTATGCCATCGATGTGCTGATTGAAACACAGGGCGAGGTCTGCCTCCTTCCCCTTCCCGGTGATGCAGCAGAGCGCTTGTTCCCGTCGGTGCGGTTTCGTGTCAGGGAGCGCAGTCGCCATAAATCCGCGCTGGTCATGCAGAAGTACAGCCGCCAGCAGGCGAGGGAGGCAGAGCAGAAAGCCCGTGCGTACCAGGCGCTGGTCGCTCAGGCTGAAATCGAACTGGCATTCCATTCGCCGGAAACAGTCGGAAGCTGGCATGCACGCTGGAGTGACCGGGTGGCAGAGCATGATCTGGAAACCCTGTTCTGGCAGTGGGGCGAGCGTTTTCCGTCACTGGCCGGAATGGAACGCTGGCAGTGGCAGGATATGCCATTCTGGCAGGTCATCGCAGAGGCTGGTATGGCGGCAAGGGTGGTCGGTCATGCTGTTCGTGAGATGGAGCGGTGGATGGTGCCGAACAAACTCCGGGAGGCAGCGTGATGCGGCAACAATCACACGGATTTCCCGTGAACGGTCTGAATGAGCGGATTATTTTCAGGGAAAGTGAGTGTGGTCAGCGTGCAGGTATATGGGCTATGATGTGCCCGGCGCTTGAGGCTTTCTGCCTCATGACGTGAAGGTGGTTTGTTGCCGTGTTGTGTGGCAGAAAGAAGATAGCCCCGTAGTAAGTTAATTTTCATTAACCACCACGAGGCATCCCTATGTCTAGTCCACATCAGGATAGCCTCTTACCGCGCTTTGCGCAAGGAGAAGAAGGCCATGAAACTACCACGAAGTTCCCTTGTCTGGTGTGTGTTGATCGTGTGTCTCACACTGTTGATATTCACTTATCTGACACGAAAATCGCTGTGCGAGATTCGTTACAGAGACGGACACAGGGAGGTGGCGGCTTTCATGGCTTACGAATCCGGTAAGTAGCAACCTGGAGGCGGGCGCAGGCCCGCCTTTTCAGGACTGATGCTGGTCTGACTACTGAAGCGCCTTTATAAAGGGGCTGCTGGTTTGCCGGTAGCCCCTTTCTCCTTGCTGATGTTGTACGGGCATGAACAACCTGACTTCAGGAAGGTCGTTTCCCTTCAGGAACGGGGATGAACGCGCGCCTGCGGCGCCCGTTCTTTTCCCCCGCCTTCTCTGGTTATGGCCTGTCAGAAATCACATCACCTTCCCTGTGATTATTCTCTTTTTCTTCCTGCTCTGATTCTGACTACTGCAGTGTTGTCCTGTCTGCCGGGCGCACCTTCGGCTCCCGGCTGCCTGGCGGCATCCGGTCGTCAGGCCCGACTCCGACAGGCAGCTGCTGGCGCACCCGCCAGTCTCCGCCGAACCCGCTGGCGCGGTTTCGGGCTGTCGCTACGGTCCGATGCGTGAAAACCCCGGGCTTGCAGCGACCGTTCCGGTCGCGCCGCCTCTGTCGCGCCGTGGCCTGCGCTCCTGGCATCCCGGCAAAAGGCTGCCGGGATGTAAGGCGCAACGCCGTTTCGCAAACCGCGCTTCACGTCGTTGCGGCGGGTCCCTGCCCGTTGTTCTGTCCGGTGCCATTCACCTGTTTAAGCCCCTGTCGCCGGGGGCATAGACAGCCACAACCGTCTCCGCCAGTCCAGGGGTGAAATGCACATCCCGCAAAACTTTTTGCCCAGAAGCAGGCAAAAACTTTTGCGGTCTGCCCCCGGACAGTCGTTTCCGGCCGTGGCAGTGATGCCCCATGCGGCGAAGGTTCTCAAACAGGTGATGGTGAATACCGGAGGGAACAAAAGGCAGGTCCCCGCAAAACGTCAAAACCGCGGCTCCCGAAACTCAACAGATGATGGGGGCTGAAAACCAGAGAGAGGAGAAAGCAGGATGAGTACCCGAAATATCCAAGTTAACACCGCGTCGTACACGCTTCTTGTTGCCGGGAAGAAAAAAAACACCGGGGAAGAGTGGGACGTCCTGGAATTCAGCAGCCTGACTGAGCTGAAAAAATATCGCAAAAGCCACCCGGAAAAGATGGCCTTCAGTTATAGCTACGCGCTCAGTCAGGGTGTGGATAAGCAGTTCCGCCATATCAACATTGCGGAAGCCGATCACTTCAAACAGTTCCTGCGTCAGATTAAGCGTGCCGGCCTCGATATCCGGGCGATCTGCTGACCGGATGTGATGAATACCCCTCCTGATTGTTGCAATCTTGTTAATGGAGATCGGGGGGGGGGATGATATTAAGCGGAAAAATTTTTTATTAAATTTATTCTTTCATAAAGGAGTAGCTGTTATGCGATTAGCTTCCCGTTTTGGTCGGTATAATTCCATCCGCCGTGAACGTCCTTTAACGGATGATGAATTAATGCAGTTCGTGCCTTCGGTATTTTCCGGTGATAAACATGAGTCCCGGAGTGAACGTTATACGTATATTCCAACAATCAATATCATCAATAAGTTACGTGATGAAGGTTTCCAGCCATTCTTTGCCTGTCAGAGTCGGGTTCGTGATTTGGGACGTCGCGAATACAGTAAACATATGTTACGTCTTCGCAGGGAAGGGCATATTAACGGACAGGAAGTTCCTGAAATTATCCTGCTTAATTCACATGATGGTTCATCCAGTTATCAGATGATCCCCGGAATTTTTCGTTTTGTCTGCACAAATGGCCTGGTGTGCGGAAATAATTTTGGCGAAATCCGCGTTCCACATAAAGGTGATATTGTCGGGCAGGTTATCGAGGGAGCGTATGAAGTGCTCGGTGTCTTTGATAAGGTCACTGATAATATGGAGGCGATGAAAGAAATTCATCTTAACAGTGACGAGCAACATTTATTTGGCAGAGCTGCACTGATGGTCAGGTATGAAGATGAAAATAAAACGCCAGTGACACCTGAACAGATAATTACTCCCCGTCGTCGGGAAGACAAACAGAACGATCTCTGGACAACCTGGCAGCGGGTTCAGGAGAATATGATAAAAGGTGGATTATCGGGGCGAAGTGCCTCCGGGAAAAATACCAGGACAAGAGCCATTACAGGTATTGATGGTGATATAAGAATCAACAAGGCGTTATGGATGATTGCCGAACAGTTCAGAAAGTGGAAGTCATGATAATATAAGTAAAGCCCCGAAAAAATTTTCGGGGCTTTACTTATATTATCATTTTTCGGCATTGCTGTGTCGTCTGATATACCTCAATTTCATCAACCGGCTTTCCGGTTGTCTGTAAATATTGTGCCTGCGAAAAATGGTCTGGCAGGAGGCTGCGCAGTTACCGGGTATATATAAGATGGGTTCCCGCTTCGCGGGGCTTCGGCCAGTCAGTATTGTCACTCATATGATATTTTTGTGTGTGGCCTTCCATGCCGCTTTTGCGGCATAACCGGTATCTGACAATGTCTGTAAGATTAATTGTTCTGCACGCTGTTAATTTCCGGAAGTGATTTCTTCGTGGCCGGAAGCCGGATACCTTTACTGCTTTTTATCCCGGTATAAATCCGGTAAACATCTGATGCGTAGGCAAGACGTCTCTGGTTCTGGCGTTCGGTTTTCCTGAATCCGGCATTGTATGCACCAACGGCCTCCCAGGTGACGCCCCATTTTTTAAATGCTATTGCCAGATAATAAGCACCGGTATAAATGTTCATGCAGGGATCTGTTGTCAGATGTTCTGGCTTAATTCCGTAGCGGGCCAGTTCGTTAAAATGCTGGGAATCTACCTGCATCAGTCCGCTGCCATATCCCGTTACCGGATTAATACCGATGGCATTAACCCGGTAACGGGATTCTTGCCATGATATTGCTCTCAGTAAATCAGGATCTATTTTGTAATCCCGGCCTGCAAGATCAAAGCAATCAGTGGCCTGGCAGATCTCATTTATAAACATCAGGCAGATGGCTAACATCCATTTTTTCATTTTTCCACCTCTGGTGACTTTATCCGTAAATAATTTAACCCACTCCACAAAAAGGCTCAACAGGTTGGTGGTTCTCACCACTAAAAGCACCACACCCCACGCAAAAACAAGTTTTTGCTGATTTTTCTTTATAAATAGAGAGTTATGAAAAATTAGTTTCTCTTACTCTCTTTATGATATTTAAAAAAGCGGTGTCGGCGCGGCTACAACAACGCGCCGACACCGCTTTGTAGGGGTGGTACTGACTATTTTTATAAAAAACATTATTTTATATTAGGGGTGCTGCTAGCGGCGCGGTGTGTTTTTTTATAGGATACCGCTAGGGGCGCTGCTAGCGGTGCGTCCCTGTTTGCATTATGAATTTTAGTGTTTCGAAATTAACTTTATTTTATGTTCAAAAAAGGTAATCTCTAATGGCTAAGGTGAACCTGTATATCAGCAATGATGCCTATGAAAAAATAAATGCGATTATTGAGAAGCGTCGACAGGAAGGGGCAAGGGAAAAAGATGTCAGTTTTTCAGCAACAGCTTCAATGCTTCTTGAACTGGGGCTTCGTGTACATGAGGCTCAGATGGAGCGTAAAGAGTCTGCATTTAATCAGACTGAGTTTAATAAATTGCTTCTTGAATGCGTTGTAAAAACACAATCATCAGTAGCGAAAATTTTGGGTATTGAGTCTCTCAGTCCTCATGTCTCCGGAAATCCAAAGTTTGAATATGCCAATATGGTTGAAGATATCAGGGAGAAGGTATCATCTGAGATGGAACGATTTTTTCCAAAAAATGATGATGAATAAAAGAAATTTGACTTCGTTCAAATATCAGAGTTTTTATGATTTAAAAAGGTGACAGTACGAAAGATAATTAGTATATTAATTACGTGGTTAATGCCACGTTAAAATTTGAATTTGAAAATCGCCGATGCAGGGAGTTCTCTCCTCCCTGCATCGACTGCCCATAGAATCCTTTGTGAGGAGGTTCCTATGTATCCGATGGATCGTATTCAACAAAAACATGCTCGTCAAATAGATCTGCTGGAAAATCTGACGACAGTTATTCAGGATTATCCAAATCCAGCCTGTATCAGGGACGAAACTGGAAAATTTATTTTTTGCAATACGCTGTTTCATGAGTCATTTCTTACACAAGATCAAAGTGCTGAAAAATGGCTTCTGTCGCAGAGAGATTTTTGTGAATTGATCTCTGTCACAGAGATGGAAGCATACAGGAATGAGCATACGCATCTTAATCTTGTAGAGGATGTTTTTATTCAGAACAGATTCTGGACAATATCTATTCAGTCATTTCTTAATGGACACAGAAATATCATTCTGTGGCAATTTTATGATGCTGCTCATGTTCGTCATAAAGACAGTTATAATCAAAAAACGATTGTCAGTGATGATATCAGAAATATAATCAGAAGAATGAGTGATGATTCTTCTGTATCATCATATGTAAATGATGTCTTTTACTTATATAGCACCGGAATCAGTCATAATGCTATAGCAAGAATATTAAACATATCCATCTCCACATCAAAGAAACACGCGTCTCTGATATGCGACTACTTCTCTGTTTCTAATAAAGATGAGTTAATCATCTTACTCTACAATAAAAAGTTTATTCATTATTTGTACGAGAAGGCTATGTGTATCATAAATACGCGTTAATAAAGTGTTAATAAAATATAGACTTTCCGTCTATTTACCTTTTCTGATTATTCTGCAAACATAAGTAGTAACCAGAAGATAAACAGCGGGAGGTGTTATTGAAAAGATTTGGTACACGTTCTGCAACAGGTAAGATGGTAAAACTAAAATTACCTGTAGATGTGGAAAGTCTATTAATTGAGGCAAGTAACAGAAGCGGAAGAAGTCGATCGTTTGAGGCAGTAATAAGACTTAAAGATCATCTTCACCGCTATCCAAAGTTTAACAGGGCAGGGAATATCTATGGTAAGTCGCTGGTTAAGTATCTGACAATGCGTCTGGATGATGAAACTAACCAGCTACTTATTGCAGCCAAAAATCGTAGTGGATGGTGTAAAACAGATGAGGCTGCAGACAGAGTTATTGATCATTTGATCAAGTTTCCTGATTTTTATAACTCGGAGATATTCAGGGAGGCAGATAAAGAGGAAGATATAACATTTAATACACTCTAGTTTTATTCATTTATCCGAAATTGAGGTAACTTATGAATGCTGTTTTAAGTGTTCAGGGTGCTTCTGCGCCCGTCAAAAAGAAGTCGTTTTTTTCTAAATTCACTCGTCTGAATATGCTTCGCCTGGTACGCGCTGTGCTCCCGGCTGCTGTTCTGATGATGTTCTTCCCGCAACTGGCGATGGCTTCCGGTAGTCAGGACCTGATGGCAAGTGGTAACTCCACGGTTAAGGCGACCTTCGGTAAGGACTCCAGTGTTGTTAAATGGGTTGTTCTGGCTGAAGTTCTGGTCGGTGCTGTCATGTACATGATGACCAAAAACGTCAAGTTCCTGGCCGGTTTTGCCATCATCTCTGTATTTATTGCTGTGGGTATGGCCGTCGTTGGCCTGAAATAAAACGATGTCGGGAGACGAGAATAAACTTAAGAAATATCGTTTCCCGGAAACACTGACCAACCAGAGCCGCTGGTTTGGACTGCCACTGGATGAACTGATCCCCGCAGCAATCTGTATTGGCTGGGGTATCACAACATCGAAATATCTGTTCGGTATTGGTGCAGCGGTTCTGGTTTATTTCGGGATTAAAAAACTGAAAAAAGGGCGGGGCAGTTCCTGGTTACGTGACCTGATTTACTGGTATATGCCAACAGCCCTGTTGCGCGGTATTTTTCATAATGTTCCCGATTCGTGTTTCCGGCAGTGGATTAAATAGAACTGATACCAGGATTGTTATATGGAACACGGTGCCCGTTTAAGTACCAGTCGTGTAATGGCCATCGCCTTTATATTTATGTCAGTGCTTATTGTTCTCAGCCTCTCTGTTAACGTCATTCAGGGGGTGAATAACTACCGTCTTCAGAATGAGCAACGCACTGCCGTGACGCCAATGGCATTTAATGCCCCCTTTGCCGTGTCACAGAACAGTGCCGACGCCTCTTATTTACAGCAGATGGCGCTGTCATTTATTGCCCTCCGTCTGAATGTTTCATCAGAAACCGTCGATGCCTCACATCAGGCGCTTCTGCAATATATCCGCCCGGGCGCACAGAACCAGATGAAAGTTATTCTGGCTGAAGAAGCGAAGCGTATTAAAAACGATAACGTGAACTCAGCCTTTTTCCAGACCAGTGTTCGTGTCTGGCCTCAGTATGGCCGTGTGGAAATTCGTGGTGTGCTTAAAACCTGGATTGGTGATTCAAAACCTTTCACTGATATCAAACATTACATCCTTATTCTGAAGCGGGAAAACGGGGTGACCTGGCTGGATAATTTCGGGGAAACAGACGATGAGAAAAAATAATACGGCAATAATATTCGGCAGCCTGTTTTTTTCCTGCAGCGTGATGGCCGCAAACGGTACGCTGGCCCCCACCGTGGTGCCAATGGTGAACGGTGGTCAGGCCAGTATTGCCATCAGCAATACCAGCCCGAATCTGTTTACCGTTCCCGGTGACCGGATTATCGCCGTGAACAGTCTGGATGGTGCCCTGACCAATAATGAGCAGACCGCCTCCGGCGGTGTGGTGGTTGCCACCGTCAACAAAAAGCCCTTTACGTTCATTCTGGAAACAGAACGAGGTCTGAATCTTTCCATTCAGGCCGTTCCCCGTGAAGGCGCGGGGCGTACCATTCAGCTGGTCAGTGACCTGCGCGGAACCGGAGAAGAAGCCGGTGCGTGGGAAACGTCCACGCCTTACGAATCCCTGCTTGTGACCATCAGCCAGGCCGTCCGTGGCGGAAAATTACCCGCAGGCTGGTATCAGGTCCCGGTGACAAAGGAAACCCTGCAGGCCCCGGCGGGGCTGTCTTCAGTGGCAGATGCCGTATGGACGGGGAATCACCTGAAGATGGTCCGCTTTGCCGTGGAAAATAAAACGCTGTCTGCCCTGAATATCCGGGAAAGTGACTTCTGGCAGCCGGGAACCCGTGCCGTGATGTTCAGCCAGCCTGCCAGCCAGTTACTGGCAGGTGCGCGCATGGATGTGTATGTCATCCGTGACGGGGAGGGCAACTGATGGCCAGTATCAATACCATTGTGAAACGCAAGCAGTACCTGTGGCTGGGGATTGTGGTTGTCGGTACAGCCTCCGCGATTGGTGGGGCACTGTATCTGTCTGATGTGGACATGTCCGGTAACGGTGAAACCGTGGCTGAACAGGAGCCTGTGCCGGATATGACCGGTGTGGTGGATACGACCTTTGATGACAAGGTGCGTCAGCATGCCACCACAGAGATGCAGGTGACGGCAGCGCAGATGCAGAAGCAGTATGAGGAAATCCGTCGTGAACTGGATGTCCTGAACAAACAGCGCGGTGATGACCAGCGTCGTATTGAAAAGCTGGGACAGGATAATGCTGCCCTGGCAGAGCAGGTGAAAGCCCTGGGTGCAAATCCCGTCACCGCGACCGGTGAGCCTGTACCGCAGACGCCAGCCTCACCGCCCGGCCCGGAAGGCGAACCACAGCCAGGAAACCCCCCCGTATCCTTCCCGCCGCAGGGCAGCGTTGCTGTTCCACCGCCGACGGCGTTTTATCCCGGGAATGGTGTCACGCCACCACCACAGGTGACCTACCAGTCTGTGCCGGTGCCTAACCGGATACAGCGTAAGGTGTTTACCCGTAATGAGGGAAAACAGGGACCATCACTGCCGTACATTCCGTCAGGAAGTTTTGCGAAAGCCATGCTGATTGAAGGGGCGGATGCCAATGCCTCTGTCACCGGTAATGAATCCACGGTGCCGATGCAGCTGCGTATCACCGGCCTGGTGGAAATGCCGAACAGCAAGACGTATGACGCAACGGGATGTTTTGTGGGTCTGGAAGCCTGGGGTGATGTGTCCAGTGAGCGTGCCATTGTACGCACCCGCAATATCAGTTGCCTGAAGGACGGCAAAACTATTGATATGCCGATTAAGGGGCATGTCAGCTTCCGGGGTAAAAACGGTATCAAGGGCGAAGTGGTGATGCGTAACGGCAAAATCCTCGGCTGGGCATGGGGCGCGGGATTTGTTGACGGTATCGGTCAGGGAATGGAGCGCGCCTCCCAGCCGGCTGTCGGGCTGGGTGCCACAGCCGCTTACGGGGCTGGTGATGTCCTGAAAATGGGTATCGGTGGCGGCGCATCGAAAGCCGCACAGACGCTCAGTGACTACTACATCAAACGTGCCGAACAGTATCACCCGGTGATACCGATTGGTGCGGGCAACGAAGTGACCGTGGTGTTCCAGGACGGCTTCCAGCTGAAAACCGTGGAAGAGATGGCGCTGGAATACACGCAGAGCAGAGCGGAAGAAGACAATCCGGAAAGTCCGGTTCCTGTTCTGCCATCGGCTGAAAGTCATCTTAACGGCTTTAATACTGACCAGATGCTGAAGCAGCTGGGCAACCTGAATCCGCAGCAGTTTATGTCCGGCAGCCAGGGAGGGGGCAACGATGGCAAATAATATGTCACTCCGTCAGATATGCCATGCCACCCGGTATGTTGTTGCCCAGGGCCTGTGTTGGTTGTTCTGGTGTCTGAAATACGCCGTCATTCTGCCGCTGGCCACAATGGCTCTGCTGGCGTTACTGGTTTTATGGAAGGACAACACCACACCGGGGAAATTGCTGGTTCAGGAGATCGAGTTTGTAAGGGGCAGAACGCCAGCCGGGCTGTATCCGGTCCGATACTGCTCGAACAGTTTTGGTTCCGATTTAGCGATGCCTCCGTCTGTAACGTGCGGTTTTCGCCGGGGGGATGCTGCAGAATATGCCAGGGAGACTGACCAGTCTCTGATGCAACTGTTCACCGCATTATGGGCAACGCTGGCACTGATGTATGTCTCGCTGGCGGTGATCTCCGGAAAATATCCGATGCGACCCGGAAAAATGAAATGTGTCCGGGTGGCAACTGCAGATGAACATCTGAAGGAAGTTCTTACGGAAGATGCTTCCCTGCCGGAAAAAACCAGGAAATGCCATGTTTATTTCCCTGATGACCGAACAAACAGAAGCAACGGAGATAAAAATGAACATGCGTAATATTAATATTATTACTGCACGCTCTGTACCGTATAAAAGCGTATCAGATAATTTTATGAATGCTGTTCTCAGTAACTGCACCACAAGAATCGTACTTCCTGCACTGAAGGAATTCGGTTCTGAATCATTGCCGCACAATTTTAATATGGCAGCTGTCGGTGTGATGAAGAAGGGTATGTCGATGAGCTTATTTTCTTCTCCGGGAAATACAGTAGTCTTCGGACAACCCTGTGCAGGGAAAACAAATCTGACAGCAGAGTTAATTTCTGCTGTTGTGGGGAATAATAAAAAAGGAGAAGGGCAATGAAAAAGATTTCTTTATTTATTCCTCTGCTGGGGACGTTATTACTTTCTGGCTGTGCCGGAACTAATACGGAATTTGAGTGTAACGCCACCACATCAGATACCTGTATGACGATGGAGCAGGCCAATGAGAAGGCCAAAAAACTGGAGCAGTCCTCAGAAGCAAAGCCGGTTGCGGCATCACTGCCGCGCCTGGCTGAAGGGAACTTCCGGACAATGCCGGTGCAGACCGTCACCGCGACCACTCCGTCCGGCAGCAGACCTGCGGTGACAGCACATCCGGAGCAGAAACTGCTGGCACCACGCCCGCTGTTTACCGCTGCCCGGGAAGTGAAAACGATTGTTCCGGTCAGTTCAGTTGCGCCGGTAACACCTCCTCGTCCGCTAAGAACGGGTGAGCAGACGGCTGCATTATGGATAGCGCCTTATATTGATAATCAGGATGTTTATCATCAGCCATCCAGCGTGTTTTTTGTTATTAAACCGTCTGCGTGGGGAAAACCACGTATTAATTAACTGGCCCTGAAGTTGTATATCAGCCGGCAATGCCGGCAGGCTTTCTGTATTCAAAATCTGCCTGTAAAACGAGTGCCCTGTGCGTGAAAAGGGATGGGCGGTAGCGTGTCAGAACATGTCGGGAGGAATATTCCGTGAGTGATGAAGCCGATGAAGCATATTCAGTGACAGAACAACTGACCATGACAGGAATAAACCGGATACGCCAGAAAATAAATGCTCATGGTATTCCTGTTTATCTCTGTGAAGCATGCGGAAATCCTGTTCCGGAAGCCCGGCGGAAAATATTTCCCGGTGTGACGTTGTGCGTTGAATGTCAGGCGTATCAGGAAAGACAGAGAAAACATTATGCATAAGTCAGTCGCAGAACATAGTGATTTAATTCCGGATGAACATGAGTGGATATTCAGAAAACAGAAATCTTTGTATATGCGCCGGGAAATGGCGCGTTAATTACAGATATTCCCTTCATGGCTACCGCATTTCTCGCTTTATTTTTCAACTAAGGAATTCATGTGAATAATCCACTTGAGGCCGTCACTCAGGCGGTTAACTCCCTCGTCACAGCACTGAAACTGCCTGACGAATCCGCAAAGGCCAATGAAGTTCTGGGCGAAATGAGCTTCCCGCAGTTCAGTCGTCTGCTGCCGTACCGTGATTACAACCAGGAATCCGGTCTGTTCATGAATGACACCACGATGGGCTTTATGCTGGAAGCCATTCCCATCAATGGGGCGAATGAGTCCATTGTGGAGGCCCTCGATCACATGCTGCGCACCAAACTGCCGCGCGGGGTGCCGTTCTGCATCCATCTGATGTCCAGTCAGCTGGTTGGTAACAGGATTGAATACGGGCTGCGTGAGTTCTCCTGGTCGGGTGAACAGGCTGAACGGTTTAACGCCATTACCCGTGCCTATTATATGAACGCGGCAGCGACACAGTTTCCGCTGCCGGAGGGGATGAATCTGCCCCTGACCCTGCGCCATTACCGGGTATTCTTCTCGTACTGTTCTCCCTCGAAGAAAAAAAGCCGGGCTGATATTCTGGAAATGGAAAACCTGGTGAAAATCATCCGGGCGTCGTTACAGGGGGCCAGTATCACCACACAGGCGGTGGATGCACAGGCCTTTATCGATATTGTCGGGGAGATGATTAACCATAACCCGGACTCCCTGTATCCGAAAAGACGTCAGCTGGACCCGTATTCTGATCTGAATTATCAGTGTGTGGAGGACAGTTTTGACCTGAAAGTCCGGGCGGATTACCTGACGCTGGGCCTGCGTGAGAAGGGCAGGAACAGCACGGCCCGCATCCTGAATTTCCATCTGGCCCGTAACCCGGAAATCGCCTTCCTGTGGAACATGGCCGACAACTACAGCAACCTGCTGAACCCGGAACTGTCCATCTCCTGTCCGTTCATCCTGACGCTGACTCTGGTGGTGGAAGACCAGGTGAAAACCCACAGCGAAGCCAACCTGAAGTACATGGACCTGGAGAAAAAGTCGAAGACCTCCTATGCCAAATGGTTTCCGTCCGTGGAGAAAGAGGCGAAGGAGTGGGGGGAACTGCGTCAGCGGCTGGGCTCCGGTCAGTCCTCTGTCGTGTCCTACTTCCTCAACATCACAGCATTCTGCAAGGACAATAATGAAACGGCGCTGGAAGTGGAGCAGGACATCCTGAACAGCTTCCGTAAAAACGGTTTTGAGCTGATTTCACCGCGCTTTAACCACATGCGCAATTTCCTGACCTGCCTTCCCTTTATGGCCGGGAAAGGGCTGTTTAAACAGCTGAAAGAGGCCGGTGTGGTTCAGCGCGCAGAGAGCTTTAATGTGGCCAACCTGATGCCGTTAGTGGCGGATAACCCCCTGACACCGGCAGGTCTGCTGGCACCCACCTACCGTAACCAGCTGGCGTTTATCGATATTTTCTTCCGGGGGATGAATAACACCAACTACAACATGGCGGTCTGTGGCACCTCCGGGGCCGGTAAAACCGGGCTGATACAGCCACTTATCCGCAGCGTGCTGGACTCCGGGGGCTTTGCCGTGGTGTTTGACATGGGGGATGGATATAAGTCCCTGTGTGAGAACATGGGCGGGGTGTATCTGGACGGTGAAACCCTGCGTTTTAACCCGTTTGCGAACATCACCGATATTGACCAGTCAGCGGAGCGTGTCCGTGACCAGTTGTCGGTGATGGCCAGCCCCAACGGTAACCTGGATGAAGTGCATGAAGGTCTGCTGCTGCAGGCGGTCAGGGCCTCCTGGCTGGCTAAAAAGAACAGGGCGCGCATCGATGATGTGGTGGATTTCCTGAAAAACGCCCGTGATAACGACCAGTATGTCGAGTCACCGACCATCCGCAGCCGTCTGGATGAAATGATTGTCCTGCTGGATCAATATACCGCCGGCGGCACTTACGGCCGGTATTTTAACTCTGATGAGCCGTCCCTGCGGGATGATGCGAAAATGGTGGTGCTGGAGCTGGGCGGACTGGAAGACCGTCCGTCACTGCTGGTTGCGGTGATGTTCAGCCTCATTATTTACATCGAGAACAGGATGTACCGCACGCCGCGTAACCTCAAAAAACTGAACGTCATTGATGAGGGATGGCGTCTGCTGGACTTCAAAAATCACAAGGTCGGTGAGTTTATTGAGAAAGGTTACCGTACCGCCCGCCGTCATACCGGTGCCTATATCACCATCACACAGAACATCGTCGACTTTGACTCTGACAAGGCCTCCAGTGCTGCCCGCGCGGCATGGGGTAACTCCTCCTACAAAATTATCCTCAAACAGAGTGCGAAGGAGTTCGCGAAATACAACCAGCTGTATCCGGACCAGTTCCTGCCACTGCAGCGTGACATGATTGGTAAGTTCGGTGCGGCCAAAGATCAGTGGTTCAGTTCCTTCCTGCTGCAGGTGGAAAACCATTCCTCCTGGCACCGTCTGTTTGTGGACCCGTTAAGCCGCGCCATGTACAGCTCTGACGGCCCGGATTTTGAGTTTGTGCAGCAGAAGCGTAAAGAGGGGCTGAGTATTCATGAGGCGGTATGGCAGCTGGCGTGGAAGAAGTCAGGGCCGGAGATGGCTTCGCTGGAAGCCTGGCTGGAAGAACATGAGAAATACAGGAGTGTGGCATGAGTTCAACGCAGAAACCCGCCGACGTCACGGCAGAACGATGCATCCACTGGTGGTGGATGGTGCCGGGATGCCTGGCAATGGTGTTACTGAACGCAGCCGTCAGTTACGGCATTGTCAGACTGAACGCACCGGTGACTGTCGCCTTCAACATGAAACAGACCGTGGATGCGTTTTTTGACAGCGCCAGTCAGAAACAACTGTCAGAAGCACAGTCAAAAGCCCTTTCAGCGCGTTTTAACACGGCACTGGAAGCCAGCCTGCAGGCGTGGCAGCAGAAACACCACGCGGTCATTCTGGTGTCGCCTGCTGTGGTACAGGGGGCACCGGATATCACCCGGGAAATCCAGCAGGATATTGCCCGGCGAATGAGGGCGGAACCATGAGATGCCGGGGGCTGATTGCCCTGCTGATATGGGGGCAGAGTGTGGCCGCCGCCGATCTTGGTACCTGGGGCGATCTGTGGCCGGTAAAGGAGCCGGACATGCTGACGGTGATCATGCAGCGCCTGACGGCACTGGAGCAGTCCGGTGAGATGGGCCGGAAAATGGATGCCTTTAAGGAGCGGGTGATCCGCAACAGTCTGCGGCCCCCTGCCGTGCCCGGTATCGGACGCACGGAGAAATACGGCAGCCGGTTGTTTGACCCGTCCGTCAGACTGGCTGCGGATATCCGGGATAACGAAGGGCGGGTGTTTGCCCGTCAGGGTGAAGTGATGAATCCGCTGCAGTATGTTCCTTTTAACCAGACGCTGTATTTCATCAATGGCGATGATCCGGCGCAGGTGGCCTGGATGAAACGCCAGACGCCGCCCACACTGGAGAGCAAAATTATCCTCGTGCAGGGCAGTATCCCGGAGATGCAGAAAGCGCTGGACAGCCGTATTTACTTTGACCAGAACGGTGTGCTCTGCCAGCGCCTCGGCATTGATCAGGTCCCGGCACGGGTGAGCGCCGTTCCCGGCGATCGCTTCCTGAAGGTGGAATTTATTCCGGCAGAGGAGGGCAGAAAATGAAGCGAGGCCTGTGGCTGCTGATGTTCTTCCTTCTCGCCGGTCATGTCCCTGCGGCGTCTGCGGATTCTGCCTGTGAGGGGCGTTTTGTAAACCCGATCACGGATATCTGCTGGAGCTGTATTTTCCCGCTCTCGCTGGGCAGTATCAAAGTCAGTCAGGGTAAGGTCCCCGACACGGCGAACCCGTCGATGCCCATTCAGATTTGTCCGGCACCGCCGCCGCTGTTCAGGCGTATCGGGCTGGCCATTGGTTACTGGGAGCCGATGGCGCTGACGGACGTCACCCGGTCACCGGGATGCATGGTTAACCTGGGCTTCAGCCTGCCGGCTTTTGGTAAAACGGCACAGGGAACGGCGAAAAAGGATGAGAAGCAGGTGAACGGGGCGTTCTATCACGTTCACTGGTACAAATACCCGCTGACGTACTGGCTGAACATCATCACATCGCTGGGCTGTCTGGAAGGTGGTGACCTGGATATCGCTTATCTTTCTGAAATTGACCCCACCTGGACGGACAGCAGCCTGACCACCATTCTCAATCCGGAAGCTGTCATCTTTGCCAATCCGATAGCACAGGGGGCCTGTGCAGCAGATGCCATTGCCAGCGCCTTTAATATGCCTCTCGATGTTCTGTTCTGGTGTGCCGGTTCGCAGGGCAGTATGTACCCGTTCAATGGCTGGGTGAGTAATGAGTCCAGTCCGTTGCAGTCCTCCCTGCTGGTCAGTGAACGCATGGCGTTCAAGCTGCACCGTCAGGGCATGATTATGGAAACCATCGGGAAAAATAACGCCGTCTGTAATGAATATCCGTCCCCAATCCTGCCCAAAGAACGCTGGCGTTACCAGATGGTGAATATGTACCCGGACAGCAGACAGTGCCACCCGTTCGGGCGCAGTGTGACCCGCTGGGAAACCGGGAAAAATCCGCCCAATACAAAGAAAAACTTCGGCTACCTGATGTGGCGTAAACGTAACTGTGTCTTCCTGTGAGGTGAATGATGAAGCTGAGTATGAAATCTCTGGCAGCACTGCTGATGATGCTGAACGGGGCGGTTATGGCGTCAGAAAACGTGAACACTCCTGAAAACCGCCAGTTCCTGAAGCAGCAGGAAAATTTAAGCAGACAACTGCGTGAAAAACCTGACCATCAGCTGAAAGCCTGGGCGGAGAAGCAGGTGCTGGAAAACCCCCTTCAGCGTTCAGATAACCATTTCCTGGATGAGCTGGTTCGTAAACAGCAGGCTTCGCAGGACGGGAAACCCCGGCAGGGTGCTCTGTATTTTGTGTCGTTTTCCATTCCCGAAGAGGGGCTGAAACGAATGCTGGGCGAAACCCGGCACTACGGTATACCCGCCACACTGCGGGGCATGGTGAACAATGACCTGAAGACCACCGCTGAAGCCGTGCTGTCCCTGGTGAAAGACGGCGCGACTGATGGTGTTCAGATCGACCCGACGCTGTTTTCACAGTACGGCATTCGCAGTGTACCGGCACTGGTGGTGTTCTGCAGTCATGGATACGACATCATCCGGGGAAACCTGCGGGTCGGCCAGGCGCTGGAGAAAGTGGCCGCCACGGGTGACTGCCGGCAGGTGGCTCATGATTTACTGGCAGGGAAAGGAGATTCCGGGAAATGAAACGTATTTTACCTCTGATACTGGCTCTGGTTGCCGGCATGGCACAGGCTGACAGCAACAGTGATTACCGGGCCGGCTCTGATTTTGCTCACCAGATCAAAGGACAGGGAAGCAGCAGTATTCAGGGCTTTAAGCCACAGGAGAGTATCCCCGGCTATAACGCGAATCCGGACGAGACAAAATACTATGGTGGCGTGACTGCCGGCGGGGATGGCGGCCTGAAAAATGACGGCACCACGGAATGGGCGACCGGTGAAACCGGAAAAACCATCACAGAGTCATTCATGAACAAGCCGAAAGACATTCTTTCACCGGATGCACCGTTTATCCAGACCGGCAGGGATGTGGTGAACCGGGCTGACAGCATTGTGGGAAACACCGGGCAGCAGTGCAGTGCGCAGGAGATTAGCCGGAGTGAATACACGAATTACACCTGTGAGCGGGATTTACAGGTGGAGCAGTACTGCACACGAACTGCCCGTATGGAGCTGCAGGGGAGTACCACATGGGAAACCCGGACGCTGGAGTATGAAATGAGTCAGCTACCTGCACGTGAAGTGAATGGTCAGTATGTTGTCTCCATTACCTCTCCCGTTACCGGTGAAATTGTCGATGCGCATTACAGCTGGAGTCGTACTTACCTGCAGAAGAGTGTACCTATGACAATTACAGTACTGGGAACCCCACTGAGCTGGAATGCCAAATACTCAGCAGATGCCTCATTTACACCAGTACAGAAAACACTGACTGCCGGTGTTGCTTTTACGTCATCTCACCCCGTCCGGGTCGGGAATACAAAATTCAGACGTCATACGGCAATGAAGCTGCGTCTGGTTGTCAGGGTAAAAAAAGCCTCGTACACCCCGTATGTTGTCTGGTCTGAAAGCTGCCCGTTCAGCAAGGAGCTGGGGAAACTGACAAAAACAGAATGTACGGAGGCTGGCGGGAACAGGACGCTGGTGAAAGATGGTCAGTCATACAGCATGTACCAGAGCTGCTGGGCATACCGGGACACGTATGTCACGCAGTCAGCAGACAAGGGAACCTGTCAGACCTACACCGACAATCCTGCCTGTACCCTGGTGTCACACCAGTGCGCCTTTTACTCCGAAGAAGGTGCCTGTCTGCATGAATATGCCACCTACTCCTGCGAGTCAAAAACATCAGGGAAAGTGATGGTCTGTGGGGGAGACGTCTTCTGTCTCGATGGCGAATGCGATAAGGCTCAGAGCGGGCAGAGTAATGATTTTGCCGAAGCCGTTTCTCAGCTGGCGGCACTGGCCGCAGCAGGTAAGGATGTTGCGGCGCTGAACGGGGTGGATGTTCGTGCTTTCACCGGTCAGGCGAAATTTTGTAAGAAGGCTGCAGCCGGATACAGCAACTGCTGTAAGGACAGCGGCTGGGGACAGGATATCGGGCTGGCCAAATGCAGCAGTGATGAAAAGGCCCTGGCTAAAGCAAAATCAAACAAACTGACCGTCAGTGTCGGAGAGTTCTGTTCGAAGAAAGTGCTGGGTGTCTGCCTGGAGAAAAAACGCAGTTACTGTCAGTTTGATTCGAAGCTGGCGCAGATAGTCCAGCAGCAGGGGCGCAACGGACAGCTGCGTATCAGTTTTGGCAGTGCGAAGCATCCTGACTGTCGGGGGATTACGGTTGATGAGCTGCAGAAAATTCAGTTCGACAGACTGGATTTCACTAACTTCTACGAAGACCTGATGAATAACCAGAAAATCCCGGACAGTGGCGTTCTGACGCAGAAAGTGAAAGAGCAGATTGCTGACCAGCTGAAACAGGCAGGACAGTAAGGTAGGGAAAATAACCGGGGGAAATGATGAAGGTCATATTCACTTCTAATCGTCTTGTTGATTTTCTTATCCGGCTTTTGATTACAGCGATTGTCATTTCCCCGGTAATTATCTGGTCGTGGGATACGGTAAAAGAAACCACTGCAGGTGAGATGCTTGCTGCCTGTTTTGTTATTTTTTACTCCGGTGTGCTCCTGTTTATTCTGTATTTTTGTTTTTCTGCCCTGACTGACCTGCAGAAACCTGATGATGAAAGAAAAAGTGATGAAAGGAATGAAGATGAATAAAGCATTACTGCCACTGTTACTCTGCTGCTTTATTTTTCCGGCGTCAGGAAAAGATGCAGGCTGGCAGTGGTATAACGAGAAAATAAATCCGAAGGAAAAAGAAAATAAACCAGTACCTGCAGCCCCCCGTCAGGAGCCGGACATTATGCAGAAACTGGCCGCACTGCAGACGGCAACAAAGCGGGCGCTGTACGAAGCTATTCTGTATCCCGGCGTGGATAATTTTGTGAAATATTTCCGGCTGCAGAATTACTGGACTCAGCAGGCCGGGCTTTTCACCATGAGCGCCAAAAAAGCCATGCTGGCGCATCCCGAACTGGACTATAACCTGCAGTACAGCCATTACAACGGCACGGTCCGGAACCAGCTGGCGGCAGACCAGGTGCAGCAGCGACAGGCCATTGCGAAACTGGCTGAACACTACGGCATCATGTTCTTTTACCGGGGGCAGGACCCCATCGACGGGCAGCTGGCGCAGGTCATTAATGGCTTCAGGGATACCTATGGTCTGAGTGTTATTCCCGTTTCCGTGGATGGCGTGATTAATCCGCTGTTGCCGGATTCCCGGACTGACCAGGGGCAGGCGCAGCGCCTCGGCGTGAAATATTTCCCGGCCATGATGCTGGTTGACCCGAAACAGGGCAGTGTTCGTCCGTTATCATACGGTTTTATTTCGCAGGACGACCTGGCAAAACAGTTCCTGAACGTTTCTGAAGATTTTAAACCGAACTTCTGAATTACGGATATTTTCCGTTCGTCAGTAAATTCCATTAATTCTGAACCTGATAATAATTCACCATTTATTCCGGTAGTCCCTTATTTAATTCTCTGTATGACAGGAGAGTTTTACTGTGCATAAATATAAATTCTCTTTACCCCGGCTTGATATTACGGGAATGTGGGTATTTTCCCTGGGTGTCTGGTTTCATATCGTCGCCCGTCTTGTTTACAGCAAACCCTGGATGGCTTTTTTTCTGGCGGAGCTTATTGCGGCCATTCTCGTGCTATTCGGCGCATACCAGGTGCTGGATGCATGGATTGCCCGTGTCAGCCGGGAAGAGCGTGAGGCACTGGAAGCCAGGCAACAGGCCATGATGGAAGGGCAGCAGGAGGGCAGACATGTCTCTCATTAAATCACTGTTGTTCACCCTGTTGCTGGCAGCCGCTGCCGTGCAGGCCTCCACCCGGGATGAAATTGAACGACTCTGGAATCCGCAGGGCATGGCCGCGCAGCCTGCACAACCGGCAGCAGACACATCAGCCAGGACAGAAAAGCCGGCTCCCCGCTGGTTCCGCCTCAGCAACGGCAGGCAGGTTAACCTGGCCGACTGGAAGGTGGTGCTGTTTATGCAGGGGCATTGCCCTTACTGCCACCAGTTTGACCCGGTACTGAAACAGCTGGCACAGCAGTACGGCTTTTCCGTTTTTCCCTACACCCTGGATGGTCAGGGGGATAACGCCTTTCCGGAGGCATTGCCGGTGCCACCGGACGTGATGCAGACCTTCTTCCCGAATATCCCGGTGGCCACACCGACCACCTTCCTGGTCAACGTCAACACGCTTGAGGCATTACCGCTTTTACAGGGGGCAACGGATGCTGCCGGTTTTATGGCGCGGATGGATACCGTTCTGCAGATGTACGGAGGGAAAAAAGGTGCGAAATAAGCAGGTGGTGTTACTCATTGCCGGAATATCCGGCATCGCGACGGGAATAATCGTCAGCCTGAATATCCCCTTTATCCATCAGGGGCTTTTTTATCCCGCCAGCCCTGTAGAAATTGTCGTTTCGCTGTGCCTTACCTTTTCTGTTTCTGTTGTGTTTTTTGTGGGGGCAATTGTGGGATGGATTTCGGTGTCTGAAATATATTACAGCCGCAGGACTGGACGGAAATATCGGGATATACCTGCTGAAATGTCGTATGCGCCGGGAGAACAAATTAAGGGAGGGCAAGAATGATGCCACGCATTAAACCTCTTCTGGTTCTTTGTGCTGCTTTACTGACGGTCACACCCGCAGCGTCAGCGGATGTGAACAGCGACATGAATCAGTTCTTTAACAAGCTGGGCTTCGCCTCCAATACCACACAGCCGGGCGTCTGGCAGGGGCAGGCCGCCGGTTATGCTTACGGTGGCTCCCTGTATGCCCGTACTCAGGTCAAAAATGTTCAGCTGATTTCCATGACGCTGCCGGATATCAATGCCGGATGTGGCGGCATCGACGCCTATCTCGGCTCGTTCAGCTTTATTAATAGCGAGCAGTTGCAGCGTTTTGTTAAGCAGATTATGAGCAATGCTGCCGGTTACTTCTTTGACCTTGCCCTGCAGACAACGGTGCCGGAAATCAAAACCGCAAAAGACTTCCTGCAGAAAATGGCAAGCGACATTAACAGTATGAACCTCAGTTCCTGCCAGGCGGCGCAGGGGATTATTGGCGGGCTTTTCCCCCGGACGCAGGTGTCCCAGCAAAAAGTCTGTCAGGACATTGCCGGTGAGAGCAATATTTTTGCTGACTGGGCTGCTTCCCGGCAGGGATGTACCGTTGGCGGGAAATCTGACAGCGTCAGGGATAAAGCCAGCGACAAGGATAAGGAGCGGGTGACCAAAAACATTAACATCATGTGGAATGCGCTTTCCAAAAACAGAATGTTTGACGGCAACAAAGAGCTGAAAGAGTTTGTGATGACGCTGACCGGCTCACTGGTGTTTGGTCCCAACGGCGAAATCACACCGCTGTCGGCCAGAACCACTGACCGCTCAATTATCCGGGCCATGATGGAAGGCGGCACAGCAAAAATTTATCACTGCAACGATTCTGATAAATGCCTGAAAGTGGTGGCAGACACACCGGTGACTATAAGCCGGGATAATGCACTGAAGTCTCAGATTACTAAACTTCTGGCCAGCATTCAGAACAAGGCGGTCAGTGACACGCCTCTGGATGACAAGGAAAAAGGCTTTATTTCCAGTACCACCATCCCCGTCTTCAAATACCTGGTTGACCCGCAGATGCTCGGTGTTTCCAACAGCATGATTTACCAGCTGACGGACTATATCGGTTACGACATCCTGCTGCAGTACATTCAGGAGCTGATACAGCAGGCCCGGGCGATGGTGGCCACGGGAAATTATGACGAAGCAGTTATCGAACATATTAACGACAATATGAATGATGCCACCCGGCAGATTGCGGCGTTTCAGTCACAGGTGCAGGTACAGCAGGATGCGCTGCTGGTTGTCGATCGTCAGATGAGCTACATGCGTCAGCAGCTTTCCGCCCGCATGCTCAGTCGTTACCAGAACAACTATCACTTCGGAGGGAGCACGCTGTGAATGAAGTTTATGTGATTGCCGGTGGTGAGTGGTTGCGGAATAACCTGAATGCCATTGCTGCCTTTATGGGAACCCGGACGTGGGATTCCATTGAGAAAATTGCTCTCACCCTGTCTGTTGTTGCGGTGGCCTTTATGTGGGTACAGCGCCATAACGTGATGGATTTGCTGGGCTGGGCGGCGGTGTTTGTACTTATCAGCCTGCTGGTTAATATCCGCACATCGGTGCAGATTATTGATAACAGTGACCTGGTCAAAGTTCACCGGGCGGATAATGTGCCGGTCGGACTGGCGATGCCACTTTCACTGACGACCCGTATCGGGCATGCAATGGTGGCCAGTTACGAGATGATCTACACGCAACCGGACAGTTTCACCTACAGCAAAACGGGGATGCTGTTTGGTGCAGAACTGGTATCAAAAAGCACTGACTTTTTGTCTCGTAATCCGGAAATCGCCAATCTTTTCCAGGATTATGTGCAGAACTGCGTGATGGGGGATATTTACCTGAACCACAAATACACGCTGGAGGAGCTGATGGCCTCCTCTGATCCCTACACGCTGATTTTTTCCCGTCCCAGTCCGCTGCGGGGCGTTTATGACAGCAATAATAATTTCGTAACCTGTAAGGATGCGTCGGTTTCGTTGAAAGACAAGCTGAATCTGGACACACAGAGTGGCGGAAAAACCTGGCATTATTATGCCCAGCAGTTATTTGGTGGTCGCCCTGATCCGAACCTGTTGTTCAGTACGCTGATTGGCGACAGTTACCGTTACTTCTATGACTCAAGTAAATCAGCCAGCCAGATCATCCGCCAGAATGTCACCATTAATGCGCTGAAGGAGGGGATCACCAGTTATGCAGCACGTAATGGTGACTCAGCCAGCCTGGTGAATCTGGCCACCACGTCATCGATGGAGAAGCAACGTCTGGCACATGTCTCCATCGGTCATGTGGCGATGCGGACACTGCCCATGACGCAGACCATCCTGACGGGGATCGCCATTGGTATTTTCCCGCTTCTGGTACTGGCGGCTGTCTTCAACAAACTGACGCTGTCCGTCCTGAAAGGCTATGTGTTTGCCCTGATGTGGTTGCAGTCATGGCCAATGTTGTACGCCATTCTGAACAGCGCCATGACATTTTATGCGAAGCAGAATGGTGCACCGGTGGTGCTCTCGGAAATTTCACAGATACAGCTGAAATACTCCGATCTGGCTTCCACTGCCGGGTATCTTTCCATGATGATCCCGCCATTATCCTGGATGATGGTCAGGGGACTCGGGGCCGGATTTTCCAGTGTGTACAGCCATTTCGCTTCCTCTGCTATCAGCCCGACTGCCAGTGCGGCAGGTAGTGTGGTTGACGGTAATTACTCCTACGGCAACATGCAGACGGAAAACGTGAACGGATTCAGCTGGAGCACCAACAGCACCACGTCGTTTGGTCAGATGATGTACCAGACCGGCAGTGGCGCAACCGCTACACAGACCCGTGACGGTAATATGGTGATGGATGCAAGCGGAGCGATGTCCCGGTTACCGGTCGGCATCAATGCAACGCGTCAGATTGCGGCGGCACAACAGGAAATGGCCCGGGAAGCATCGAACAGAGCAGAAAGTGCCCTGCATGGGTTCAGCAGCAGTATTGCCAGTGCCTGGAACTCGCTCAGTCAGTTTGGTTCTAACCGGGGGAGCAGTGATTCTGTCACCGGTGGTGCTGACAGCACGATGAGCGCACAGGACTCCATGATGGCCAGCCGTATGCGCAGCGCAGTGGAAAGCTATGCGAAGGCGCATAATATCAGTAATGAGCAGGCGACAAGAGAACTGGCATCAAGAAGTACGAGAGGTTCTGCGGGGATGTATGGCGATGCTCATGCTGAATGGGGGGTTAAACCTAAAATTCTTGGTGTTGGTGGTGGCGTAGGTGTTAGAGGTGGTGGTCGGGCAAGTATTGACTGGAGTGATGAGGATGCGCATCAGGCCAGCAGTGGTTCACGGGCCAGCCATGATGCTCGCCATGATATCGATGCCAGGGCTACACAAGACTTTAAAGAGGCCAGCGATTACTTTACCAGTCGCAAGGTCAGTGAATCCGGCAGCCATACGGACAATAATGCCGATTCCCGTGTGGACCAGCTGTCTGCAGCCCTGAACTCAGCAAAACAGAGTTACGACCAGTACACGACGAATATGACCCGCAGCCATGAATATGCTGAAATGGCATCCCGTACTGAAAGCATGAGTGGGCAGATGAGTGAAGACCTGTCGCAACAGTTTGCACAGTATGTGATGAAACACGCGCCGCAGGATGCCGAAGCTATTCTGACAAACACCAGTTCACCGGAGATTGCAGAACGCCGTCGGGCTATGGCGTGGTCTTTTGTTCAGGAACAGGTGCAGCCTGGTGTTGATAATGCCTGGCGTGAATCCCGTGGGGACATCGGTAAAGGAATGGAGAGCGTACCTTCGGGTGGTGGCAGCCAGGATATTATTGCTGATCATCAGGGGCATCAGGCCATTATTGAGCAAAGAACGCAGGACAGTAATATCCGTAATGATGTAAAACATCAGGTTGATAATATGGTCACAGAATACCGAGGCAATATCGGAGATACTCAGAGCAGCATACGTGGCGAAGAAAATATTGTAGGAAGACAGTATTCTGAACTACAAAATCACCATAAAACAGAGGCATTATCTCAGAATAATAAATATAATGAAGAAAAATCGGGTCAGGAAAGAATGCCCGGGGCTGACAGTCCACAGGAACTGATGAAAAGAGCAAAGGAGTATCAGGATAAGCACAAGCAATAATATTGTATGGGGAGATGATAATGAAAAATTTAGCTCATATTGCTCTGGTGACGGTGATACAGTTCATTGCCTGTTATCTGGCTGATTGGGGGAGTGCCGAAACAGTTTTTATCCTGTGCTTTATTGTACTATGGCAGGGATTGTTTATATGGTTATTTTCTCAAATACGAAAAAAACGGCATGTGTCGGATGAGTTTAAATTCAGTAAAGGCGTTTGGTATATACTGATGCCAGTATCTTCCTTACTCTCTCCGTTATTAAGCCTGATGGTTTTTATCATTGGTACACTATACGAATTAAGGCGAATTAGTGGTTGTGTAAGTGTAAGAGAATGGATGCAATCTCAGGTAAATGAACAAACTAATGAAGATTTGCATCTGGATTTTGATGATGTGAATTTTGATTATGTGGATTTTTATCGTACTAATCCGGCAACAGGATTAGCTATGCATGGAGGATTTGATTCAGCAGGAAATACTTTTGGGACTTGTTGGCAGGACTATGATGACAGGCGATAAGAAAACTGTGGTTTGTAATAAAGGTAATTTGATGAAAACAAAAAAATTGATGATGGTTGCACTGGTCAGTTCCACTCTGGCCCTTTCAGGGTGTGGTGCGATGAGCACAGCAATCAAGAAGCGTAACCTTGAGGTGAAGACTCAGATGAGTGAGACCATCTGGCTTGAACCCGCCAGCGAACGCACGGTATTTCTGCAGATCAAAAACACGTCTGATAAAGACATGAGTGGGCTGCAGGGCAAAATTGCTGATGCTGTGAAAGCAAAAGGATATCAGGTGGTGACTTCTCCGGATAAAGCCTACTACTGGATTCAGGCGAATGTGCTGAAGGCCGATAAGATGGATCTGCGGGAATCTCAGGGATGGCTGAACCGTGGTTATGAAGGCGCAGCAGTTGGTGCAGCGTTAGGTGCCGGTATCACCGGATATAATTCCAGTTCTGCCGGTGCCACACTCGGTGTGGGCCTTGCTGCCGGTCTGGTGGGTATGGCTGCAGATGCGATGGTGGAAGATGTGAACTATACCATGATCACGGATGTGCAGATTGCAGAGCGTACTAAGGCAACGGTGACAACGGATAATGTTGCCGCCCTGCGTCAGGGCACATCAGGTGCGAAAATTCAGACCAGTACTGAAACAGGTAACCAGCATAAATACCAGACCCGTGTGGTCTCAAATGCAAACAAGGTTAACCTGAAATTTGAAGAGGCGAAGCCTGTTCTCGAAGACCAGCTGGCCAAATCAATTGCAAATATTCTCTGATTATCTTCCGGAGGCTGGTCTGACCGGCCTCCTGACTGACGCCTTGCTTTGCTCGTTGTCCAACCCCGGAAAGAAATAAAATAAATTTTATTTCTCCCCGGCGTTTCCGAAATAAATATGAAAACACTGAGCGGTTGTGCAAATTCTTTGTGCGACCGTGAAGTGTTGCCGGCGAAGCCGGAATTTAACGGTTATTAATCTTTTCATCATTAATAATCAGTCCGACTGACTTTCTTTCTTCGGAATATCATCATGAGTTTTAACGCAAAGGATATGACCCAGGGCGGTCAGATTGCGTCCATGCGTATCCGCATGTTCAGCCAGATCGCCAATATCATGCTTTACTGCCTGTTTATTTTTTTCTGGATACTCGTTGGTCTGGTTTTATGGGTAAAAATAAGCTGGCAGACGTTTGTGAACGGCTGTATTTACTGGTGGTGTACCACGCTGGAAGGTATGCGGGATTTAATCAGGTCCCAGCCGGTCTATGAGATCCAGTATTACGGCAAAACCTTCCGGATGAACGCTGCTCAGGTACTGCATGATAAATATATGATCTGGTGCGGAGAGCAGCTATGGTCCGCATTCGTTCTGGCCACAGTTGTGGCACTGGTTATTTGCCTGATTACCTTCTTTGTTGTCTCCTGGATTCTGGGGCGTCAGGGTAAACAACAGAGCGAAAATGAAGTCACAGGTGGTCGTCAGCTGACAGACAATCCGAAAGACGTTGCCCGGATGCTGAAAAAAGACGGCAAGGACTCCGATATACGGATTGGCGACCTGCCGATTATCCGGGATTCCGAAATCCAGAACTTCTGTCTGCACGGCACGGTCGGGGCCGGTAAGTCGGAAGTTATCCGTCGTCTGGCCAACTACGCCCGTCAGCGTGGAGATATGGTGGTGATTTATGACCGTTCAGGGGAATTTGTTAAAAGTTACTATGATCCCTCCATCGATAAAATCCTGAATCCGCTGGATGCCCGCTGTGCCGCCTGGGATTTGTGGAAGGAGTGCCTGACACAGCCGGATTTTGATAATACCGCGAACACGCTGATCCCGATGGGCACAAAAGAGGACCCGTTCTGGCAGGGTTCAGGACGTACCATTTTTGCGGAAGCGGCGTACCTGATGCGTAATGACCCCAACCGCAGCTACAGCAAACTGGTGGACACACTGCTTTCCATCAAAATCGAAAAACTGCGTACCTTCCTGCGTAATTCACCGGCGGCCAACCTGGTGGAAGAGAAAATTGAGAAAACGGCGATTTCCATCCGTGCTGTGCTGACCAACTACGTGAAAGCCATCCGTTACCTGCAGGGGATTGAGCATAACGGTGAGTCTTTTACCATCCGTGACTGGATGCGTGGTGTCCGGGAAGATCAGAAAAACGGCTGGCTGTTTATCTCGTCGAATGCCGACACCCATGCCTCCCTGAAGCCGGTGATCTCCATGTGGCTGTCCATTGCCATTCGTGGTCTGCTGGCAATGGGAGAAAACCGTAACCGTCGTGTGTGGTTTTTCTGTGATGAGCTACCCACGTTACACAAACTGCCGGACCTGGTGGAGATCCTGCCGGAAGCCCGTAAGTTCGGTGGCTGTTATGTGTTTGGTATCCAGTCCTATGCCCAGCTGGAAGATATCTACGGTGAGAAAGCGGCTGCCACGCTGTTTGACGTCATGAACACCCGTGCCTTTTTCCGTTCTCCCAGCCATAAGATTGCAGAGTTCGCTGCCGGTGAGATTGGTGAGAAAGAGCACCTGAAAGCCAGCGAGCAGTATTCCTACGGTGCTGATCCGGTACGTGACGGGGTATCGACCGGTAAGGATATGGAGCGCCAGACGCTGGTCAGTTATTCCGACATTCAGTCTCTGCCGGATCTGACCTGTTATGTCACCCTGCCCGGACCGTATCCGGCAGTAAAACTCTCTCTGAAATATCAGACACGACCGAAGGTCGCTCCGGAGTTTATTCCGCGTGACATCAACCCGGAAATGGAGAACCGTCTGAGTGCCGTACTTGCCGCAAGGGAAGCAGAAGGTCGTCAGATGGCCAGCCTCTTCGAACCGGATGTGCCGGAAGTTGTTTCCGGAGAAGACGTGACTCAGGCTGAACAGCCGCAACAGCCGCAACAGCCGCAACAGCCGCAACAGCCGCAACAGCCGCAACAGCCGGTGTCTTCTGCCATCAACGATAAGAAGTCAGATTCAGGTGTGAATGTTCCGGCAGGGGGGATCGAGCAGGAGCTGAAAATGAAACCGGAAGAAGAGATGGAACAGCAACTGCCACCCGGGATCAGTGAATCCGGTGAAGTGGTGGATATGGCCGCTTATGAGGCATGGCAACAGGAAAATCATCCGGACATCCAGCAGCAGATGCAGCGTCGTGAAGAGGTGAACATTAATGTGCACCGGGAGCGTGGGGAGGATGTTGAGCCGGGAGATGATTTCTGATGATGAGTATCGCGCAGGTCAGATCGGCCGGAAGTGCCGGTAACTATTATACCGACAAGGATAATTACTATGTGCTGGGCAGCATGGGAGAACGCTGGGCCGGCAGGGGGGCTGAACAGCTGGGACTGCAGGGCAGTGTCGATAAGGATGTTTTTACCCGTCTTCTGGAGGGAAGGCTGCCGGACGGAGCGGATCTAAGCCGCATGCAGGATGGCAGTAATAAGCATCGTCCCGGCTACGACCTGACCTTCTCCGCCCCCAAAAGTGTCTCCATGATGGCCATGTTAGGTGGCGATAAGCGCCTGATTGATGCACATAACCAGGCCGTGGACTTTGCTGTTCGTCAGGTGGAGGCGCTGGCCTCCACACGGGTTATGACGGACGGACAGTCAGAAACGGTGCTGACCGGTAATCTGGTGATGGCACTGTTTAACCACGACACCAGTCGCGATCAGGAACCACAGCTACACACGCATACGGTGGTGGCTAATGTCACGCAGCATAACGGCGAATGGAAGACACTGAGCAGTGACAAAGTGGGGAAAACGGGGTTCATTGAGAATGTGTACGCTAATCAGATTGCCTTTGGCAGGCTCTACCGGGAAAAACTGAAAGAGCAGGTTGAGGCGCTGGGCTATGAAACCGAAGTGGTGGGTAAGCACGGTATGTGGGAGATGCCGGGCGTACCGGTGGAGGCCTTTTCCGGACGCTCACAGGCTATCCGGGAGGCCGTCGGGGAAGATGCCTCGCTGAAATCCCGGGATGTGGCGGCACTGGATACGCGAAAATCCAAACAGCACGTCGATCCTGAAGTCAGAATGGCTGAATGGATGCAGACGCTGAAGGAAACCGGGTTCGACATCCGGGCATATCGTGACGCGGCGGATCAGCGTGCGGAGACCCGCACGCAGGCGCCCGGGGCTGTTTCACAGGAGGGGCCGGATGTGCAGCAGGCGGTGACACAGGCGATTGCCGGATTAAGTGAACGAAAAGTGCAGTTTACGTACACGGACGTGCTGGCCAGAACGGTCGGTATACTGCCGCCGGAAAATGGTGTGATTGAACGGGCACGCGCCGGTATCGATGAGGCCATCAGTCGTGAGCAGCTTATCCCCCTCGATCGTGAGAAGGGGCTGTTCACATCAGGAATTCATGTGCTCGATGAGCTGTCCGTCCGGGCACTCAGTCGTGACATCATGAAACAGAACCGGGTGACCGTACATCCGGAGAAAAGTGTCCCCCGGACGGCTGGTTACAGCGATGCGGTCAGTGTTCTGGCACAGGACCGTCCGTCGCTGGCCATTGTGTCCGGGCAGGGCGGTGCAGCCGGGCAGCGTGAGCGGGTGGCTGAACTGGTCATGATGGCCCGGGAGCAGGGGCGGGAAGTGCAGATTATCGCTGCTGACCGTCGCTCGCAGATGAACCTGAAGCAGGATGAACGGCTGTCCGGTGAGCTGATAACCGGACGTCGTCAGCTGCTGGAAGGCATGGCTTTCACGCCGGGCAGTACCGTTATCGTTGACCAGGGCGAAAAACTCTCCCTGAAAGAGACATTAACCCTGCTGGACGGTGCCGCACGTCATAACGTACAGGTCCTGATAACCGACAGTGGGCAGCGAACCGGTACAGGCAGTGCGCTGATGGCCATGAAGGATGCCGGGGTGAACACATATCGCTGGCAGGGGGGAGAACAGCGACCGGCCACCATCATCAGTGAACCGGACCGTAATGTCCGCTATGCCCGGCTGGCAGGAGATTTTGCGGCCAGCGTGAAAGCCGGAGAAGAGAGCGTGGCACAGGTCAGCGGGGTACGGGAACAGGCCATACTGACACAGGCCATTCGCAGTGAGCTGAAAACACAGGGCGTGCTCGGACATCAGGAGGTGACCATGACGGCACTGTCACCGGTCTGGCTGGACAGCCGGAGCCGTTATCTGCGGGATATGTACCGCCCGGGAATGGTGATGGAGCAGTGGAACCCGGAGACACGCAGTCATGACCGCTATGTGATAGACCGGGTGACGGCGCAGAGTCACAGCCTGACCCTGCGGGATGCGCAGGGTGAAACGCAGGTGGTGCGTATTTCTTCTCTGGACAGCAGCTGGTCGCTGTTCCGGCCGGAAAAAATGCCGGTGGCAGACGGCGAGCGTCTGAGGGTGACAGGGAAAATTCCCGGACTCCGCGTCTCCGGCGGTGACCGCCTGCAGGTGGCATCCGTCAGTGAAGATGCGATGACGGTTGTTGTGCCGGGGCGGGCTGAACCGGCCACCCTGCCTGTGGCTGATTCACCGTTCACGGCACTGAAGCTGGAGAACGGCTGGGTGGAAACGCCCGGGAATTCCGTCAGCGACAGTGCGAAGGTTTTTGCCTCCGTCACACAGATGGCAATGGACAACGCCACCCTGAACGGTCTGGCCCGCAGCGGTCGTGATGTCCGGCTGTATTCCTCACTGGATGAAACCCGTACTGCGGAAAAACTTGCCCGCCATCCCTCCTTTACGGTGGTTTCTGAGCAGATAAAGGCGCGTGCCGGTGAGATATTGCTGGAAACCGCTATCAGTCTGCAGAAAGCAGGGCTTCACACGCCGGCACAGCAGGCCATTCATCTGGCCCTTCCTGTGCTGGAAAGTAAAAACCTGGCCTTCAGCATGGTGGACCTGCTGACAGAGGCGAAGTCGTTTGCTGCAGAAGGAACCAGTTTTACTGACCTGGGAGGGGAAATCAATGCGCAGATAAAACGCGGTGATTTACTGTATGTGGATGTGGCAAAAGGCTATGGCACAGGCCTGCTGGTTTCCCGTGCGTCGTATGAGGCTGAAAAAAGCATTCTTCGCCATATTCTCGAAGGTAAGGAGGCGGTCACGCCGCTGATGGAGAGAGTACCTGGCGAACTCATGGAGAAACTGACATCAGGACAGCGCGCCGCCACCCGCATGATACTGGAAACGTCCGACCGTTTCACGGTGGTGCAGGGCTATGCCGGTGTGGGGAAGACCACACAGTTCCGGGCGGTGATGTCAGCCGTGAACATGCTGCCGGAGAGTGGGCGTCCCCGTGTCGTGGGGCTGGGTCCCACGCACCGCGCGGTCGGGGAGATGCGCAGCGCCGGCGTGGATGCACAGACACTGGCGTCATTTCTGCATGACACGCAGCTGCAGCAGCGCAGCGGAGAAACACCGGATTTCAGCAACACGCTGTTCCTGCTCGATGAGAGCTCAATGGTGGGCAATACCGACATGGCACGGGCATACGCCCTGATTGCGGCCGGTGGTGGTCGTGCCGTGGCCAGCGGTGACACGGACCAGCTGCAGGCCATCGCGCCCGGTCAGCCTTTCCGTCTCCAGCAGACGCGCAGTGCTGCCGATGTGGCTATCATGAAAGAGATTGTGCGTCAGACGCCGGAACTGCGGGAGGCGGTATACAGCCTGATTAACCGGGATGTGGAAAGGGCATTGTCCGGGCTTGAGAGTGTGAAACCGTCTCAGGTGCCTCGTCAGGAGGGCGCATGGGCACCGGAGCACTCTGTGACGGAGTTCAGTCACAGCCAGGAAGCGAAACTGGCAGAAGCGCAGCAGAAGGCGATGCTGAAAGGCGAGGCTTTCCCGGATGTCCCCATGACACTGTATGAAGCCATTGTCCGCGACTATACCGGCAGAACACCGGAAGCACGGGAGCAGACGCTGATTGTCACGCACCTGAATGAGGACCGGCGCGTACTGAACAGCATGATTCATGATGCACGGGAAAAGGCCGGTGAGCTGGGGAAAGAGCAGGTCATGGTGCCTGTCCTGAACACAGCGAATATACGCGACGGAGAGCTGCGTCGTCTCTCCACCTGGGAGACACATCGGGACGCACTTGTCCTGGTGGATAATGTGTATCACCGGATTGCCGGTATCAGTAAGGATGACGGGCTGATAACCCTGCAGGATGCGGAAGGTAACACGCGGCTGATTTCGCCCCGGGAGGCGGTGGCTGAAGGCGTCACACTGTACACCCCGGACACCATCCGGGTAGGGGCCGGTGACCGGATGCGCTTCACGAAGAGTGACCGGGAGCGTGGTTATGTGGCCAACAGCGTCTGGACGGTGACAGCGGTTTCCGGTGACAGTGTCACGCTGTCGGGCGGACAGCAGACCCGGGTGATTCGCCCCGCCCAGGAGCGGGCAGAGCAACATATTGACCTGGCCTATGCCATCACCGCTCACGGTGCGCAGGGGGCAAGTGAAACCTTTGCCATCGCGCTTGAAGGTACGGAAGGCAGCCGGAAACTGATGGCTGGCTTTGAGTCAGCCTACGTGGCCCTGTCGCGTATGAAGCAGCATGTGCAGGTGTACACCGATAACCGTCAGGGCTGGACGGATGCCATTAACAATGCCGTACAGAAAGGAACAGCCCACGATGTGTTTGAACCGAAACCGGACCGGGAGGTCATGAATGCAGAGCGGCTGTTCAGTACGGCGCGGGAGCTGCGGGACGTGGCGGCAGGGCGTGCCGTTCTTCGTCAGGCGGGGCTTGCCGGGGGAGACAGTCCTGCACGGTTTATTGCTCCGGGACGTAAATATCCACAGCCGTATGTGGCACTGCCGGCGTTTGACCGTAACGGCAAGTCTGCCGGTATCTGGCTGAACCCGCTGACCACGGATGACGGAAACGGGCTGCGGGGATTCAGTGGTGAAGGCCGTGTGAAAGGCAGCGGGGATGCGCAGTTCGTGGCCCTGCAGGGCAGCCGTAACGGCGAGAGCCTGCTGGCTGATAATATGCAGGATGGTGTCCGGATTGCCCGTGATAACCCCGACAGCGGTGTGGTGGTGAGAATCGCCGGTGAAGGTCGTCCGTGGAATCCCGGTGCCATCACCGGTGGCCGCGTGTGGGGGGATATCCCGGACAACAGCGTCCAGCCGGGAGCCGGAAATGGCGAGCCGGTCACGGCAGAGGTACTGGCACAGCGGCAGGCTGAAGAGGCCATCCGCCGTGAAACGGTACGCCGCGCAGATGAAATTGTCCGTAAAATGGCAGAGAACAAACCTGACCTGCCGGACAGCAAAACAGAGCAGGCTGTCAGGGAGATTGCCGGGCAGGAGCGTGACCGGTCTGCCATATCTGAACGGGAAGCCGCGCTGCCGGAGAGTGTGCTGCGTGAATCACAACGGGAGCGGGAAGCTGTCAGGGAAATTGCCCGGGAAAATCTGCTGCAGGAGCGTCTGCAGCAGATGGAACGGGATATGGTTCGTGACCTGCAGAAAGAGAAAACCCTGGGCGGAGACTGATACAGGAAGACAAACGCTGATGACAACGGATAACACGAACACACGTAACGATTCACTGGCTGCCCGGACCGATACCTGGTTGCAGTCGTTGCTGGTCTGGTCACCCGGACAGCGGGATATCATCAAAACGGTGGCACTGGTGCTGATGGTACTGGACCACATCAATCTGATATTCCAGCTGAAGCAGGAATGGATGTTTCTGGCCGGACGCGGTGCTTTTCCGCTGTTTGCCCTGGTGTGGGGGCTGAATCTGTCCCGTCATGCGCATATCCGGCAGGTGGCCATTAACCGGCTGTGGGGATGGGGAATTATTGCCCAGTTCGCGTATTATCTGGCAGGCTTTCCGTGGTATGAGGGGAATATCCTGTTTGCCTTTGCAGTGGCGGCACAGGTGCTGACGTGGTGTGAAACGCGCAGTGGGTGGCGTACAGCAGCGGCCATTCTCCTGATGGCACTGTGGGGGCCTTTGTCCGGCACCAGTTACGGCATTGCCGGGCTGCTGATGCTGGCAGTCAGCCACCGGCTGTACCGGGCGGAAGACAGAACGGAACGTCTGGCGCTGGTTGCATGCCTGCTGGCTGTTATTCCGGCGCTTAACCTTGCCACCAGTGATGCAGCGGCGGTGGCCGGCCTTGTTATGACGGTGCTGACCGTTGGTCTGGTGTCGTGTGCAGGAAAATCATTACCCCGTTTCTGGCCCGGGGATTTTTTCCCGACGTTCTATGCCTGTCATCTGGCTGTGCTGGGCGTTCTGGCGCTGTGACGGGTGTGGTATCTTTGGCCGCAAGAGGATGATTCGTCAGAGGCAGAACACAGCATGACAGAGCAGAAGCGACCGGTACTGACACTGAAGCGGAAAACGGAAGGGGAGATGCCTGTCCGCAGCCGGAAAACCATCATCAATGTCACCACGCCACCAAAGTGGAAGGTGAAAAAGCAGAAGCTGGCGGAGAAAGCAGCCCGGGAAGCAGAGCTGGCGGCAAAAAAAGCGCAGGCCAGACAGGCGCTGTCCATTTATCTGAACCTGCCCTCACTGGATGAGGCCGTGAATACCCTGAAGCCCTGGTGGCCGGGATTATTTGACGGTGACACGCCCCGGCTTCTGGCCTGCGGTATCCGGGACGTGTTACTGGAAGACGTGGCGCAGCGGAATATCCCGCTCTCGCATAAAAAGCTGCGCAGGGCGCTGAAGGCCATCACCCGTTCAGAAAGCTATCTGTGTGCCATGAAAGCCGGTGCCTGCCGGTATGACACGGAAGGGTATGTGACGGAGCATATTTCTCAGGAGGAGGAAGCGTATGCGGCAGCGCGTCTGGATAAAATCCGCCGCCAGAACCGGATAAAGGCAGAACTTCAGGCCGTGCTTGATGAGAAATAAAAAGGCCTCCCCGAAAGAGTGAGGAGGCTGAAACAATAAGGCTTAAAAGGAAATAACTTCCGTACCCGAAAGGAAGCCAGTCCACTGAATTATTTACCACAATAATACTGACGACTAAAAGGGGAGCCCGCAGAATTCGGAAAAAATCGTACGCTAAGGTTTTCCGGGCATCCGTAAGGGCCGAAACTTCCCGTCTTCCAGTCTGCGGCTCTGCCGCCAGACGTAATCGCCGGTTAGGTTGATGTGCTCCCAGCCCAGCGGCGACAGGAATTGCAGCAGCTCGCCGTCCACCGGCTTGCCGGCCTCGACCAACCCCTGGGTGGCGCGTTCCAGGTACACCGTGTTCCACAGCACGATAGCCGCCGTCACCAGGTTGAGGCCGCTGGCCCGGTAGCGCTGCTGCTCGAAGCTCCGATCCCTGATTTCCCCAAGGCGGTTGAAGAACACCGCCCTGGCCAGCGAGTTGCGCGCCTCACCTTTGTTCAGGCCGGCATGCACGCGGCGGCGCAGTTCAACACTTTGCAGCCAGTCCAGGATGAACAGCGTGCGCTCGATCCGGCCCAGCTCGCGCAGGGCCACGGCCAGTCCGTTCTGGCGCGGGTAGCTGCCGAGCTTGCGCAGCATCAGCGAGGCGGTGACGGTGCCCTGCTTGATCGAGCTGGCCAGGCGCAGGATGTCGTCCCAGTGGGCACGCACGTGCTTGATGTTCAGGGTGCCGCCGATCAGCGGGCGCAACGTCGGGTAGGCTTGCACGCCCTGCGGCACGTACAGCTTGGTTTCGCCGAGGTCGCGGATGCGCGGCGCGAAGCGGAAGCCTAGCAGGTGCATCAGGGCAAAGACGTGATCGGTGAAGCCGGCCGTGTCGGTGTAGTGCTCCTCGATCCGCAGGTCGGACTCGTGGTACAGCAGGCCGTCGAGCACATAGGTGGAATCGCGGACGCCGACATTCACCACGCGGGTGCTGAACGGCGCGTACTGGTCGGAGATATGGGTATAGAACAGCCGTCCCGGCTCGCTACCGTACTTCGGGTTGACGTGCCCGGTGCTCTCGCCCCGGCCACCCGCGCGGAAGCGCTGGCCATCGGAGGATGAGGTCGTGCCGTCGCCCCAGTGGGCGGCAAAGGCGTGGCGATACTGGTGGTTGACCAGCTCGGCCAAGGCCGCCGAATAGGTTTCGTCGCGGATGTGCCAGGCTTGCAGCCAGGACAGCTTGGCGTAGGTCAGGCCGGGGCTCGACTCGGCCATCTTGGTCAGCCCGAGGTTGATCGCATCACCGAGGATTGCGGACAGCAGCAACGTCCTGTCTTTGGCCTCGGCCCCGTCCTTCAAGTGGGTGAAGTGGCGGCTGAAGCCCGTCCAGTCGTCCACGTCCATCAGCAGTTCGGTGATCTTGATGCGCGGCAGTAACTGGCTGGTTTGGTCGATCAGCGCCTGCGCCCGATCCGGCACCGCCGCATCCAGCGGGGTGATTTTCAGCCCTGACTCGGTGAGGATGGCATCGGGCAGCTCGTTGTCCTTGGCCAGGCGGGTGACGGTGGCCAACTGCTCGTCCAGCAGCTGCAAACGCTCTTCCAGGTACTGGTCGCTGTTCGGGTTGATCGCCAGGGGCAGGGCCTGCTCGCGCTTGAGTGCGGCGAACTTCTCGGCCGGCAGCAGGTAGTCGTCGAAGTCGCGGAACTGCCGCGAGCCCTTGACCCAGATGTCGCCGGAGCGCAGGGCGTTCTTCAGCTCGGACAGGGCGCAGATTTCGTAGAATTTCCGGTCGAGGCCTTCCGGGGTGATCACCAGCGGCTTCCAGCGCGGCTTGATGAAGGCCGTGGGTGCATCGGCCGGCACCTTGCGCAGGTTGTCGGCGTTCATCTCACGCAGGGTCTGCACGGCTGCCAGCACGCCTTGCGCGGCCGGCCCGTGCTGTTCCCCAACTTTTCGCTCGGCGAAGAGTATGAACATGCGCCGCCGGCGACGAATCGCCAAATCTCACCGTATCTCCCGAGCGGACGATTTCGCACCGGTCTGCCCGTCGAAGGGCTTGCGATCGAACGGGGCGACCTTTTCTATGCATGTCCGCGAGCCAGCGTCTTTTATGGCACGGCGCTCGACGCCGACCTTCGGACGCGCGGCGTAAGCACGCTTGTCATGGCCGGGATAAGCACCACCGGCGTTGTTCTTTCAAGCGTCGCCTGGGCTAGTGATGCGGACTACGACGTGCGTTTGGTCCAGGACTGCTGCTACGACCCGGATCGGGATGCCCACGAAGCTCTGTTGCGTTCCGGGTTCGGCGGACGTGTACAGGTCGTGTAATTTTCGGGCCTCGCATGATCGCGGCCATAGCCGCAGGTGGATTGGTGCGAGGCAGGGCCAGTCCAAGTCAGGGTGCGGTCATCGCGGCGCCTGCAACTCTCAAAAACCCATCGCCGTAGCGGAGGTCTTGTAATCGCATGTCATTACGCACGCCCGATTTATTGTTCACAGCGATAGCACCTGCCATTTGGGGCAGCACCTACATTGTCACCACCCAATACCTGCCGAACTTCTCACCGATGACGGTCGCGATGCTGCGGGCGTTGCCGGCGGGTTTATTGCTCGTGATGATCGTCCGACAGATTCCAACGGGAATCTGGTGGATGCGCATCTTCATCCTCGGCGCACTTAATATTTCGCTATTCTGGAGCTTGTTGTTTATTTCGGTCTACCGCCTGCCGGGCGGGGTCGCGGCGACGGTAGGCGCTGTGCAGCCGCTGATGGTCGTGTTCATCTCTGCCGCTCTGCTAGGTAGCCCGATACGATTGATGGCGGTCCTGGGGGCTATTTGCGGAACTGCGGGCGTGGCGCTGTTGGTGTTGACACCAAACGCAGCGCTAGATCCTGTCGGCGTCGCAGCGGGCCTGGCGGGGGCGGTTTCCATGGCGTTCGGAACCGTGCTGACCCGCAAGTGGCAACCTCCCGTGCCTCTGCTCACCTTTACCGCCTGGCAACTGGCGGCCGGAGGACTTCTGCTCGTTCCAGTAGCTTTAGTGTTTGATCCGCCAATCCCGATGCCTACAGGAACCAATGTTCTCGGCCTGGCGTGGCTCGGCCTGATCGGAGCGGGTTTAACCTACTTCCTTTGGTTCCGGGGGATCTCGCGACTCGAACCTACAGTTGTTTCCTTACTGGGCTTTCTCAGCCCGGGGACCGCCGTGTTGCTAGGATGGTTGTTCTTGGATCAGACGCTGAGTGCGCTTCAAATCATCGGCGTCCTGCTCGTGATCGGGAGTATCTGGCTGGGCCAACGTTCCAACCGCACTCCTAGGGCGCGTATAGCTTGCCGGAAGTCGCCTTGACCCGCATGGCATAGGCCTATCGTTTCCACGATCAGCGATCGGCTCGTTGCCCTGCGCCGCTCCAAAGCCCGCGACGCAGCGCCGGCAGGCAGAGCAAGTAGAGGGCAGCGCCTGCAATCCATGCCCACCCGTTCCACGTTGTTATAGAAGCCGCATAGATCGCCGTGAAGAGGAGGGGTCCGACGATCGAGGTCAGGCTGGTGAGCGCCGCCAGTGAGCCTTGCAGCTGCCCCTGACGTTCCTCATCCACCTGCCTGGACAACATTGCTTGCAGCGCCGGCATTCCGATGCCACCCGAAGCAAGCAGGACCATGATCGGGAACGCCATCCATCCCCGTGTCGCGAAGGCAAGCAGGATGTAGCCTGTGCCGTCGGCAATCATTCCGAGCATGAGTGCCCGCCTTTCGCCGAGCCGGGCGGCTACAGGGCCGGTGATCATTGCCTGGGCGAGTGAATGCAGAATGCCAAATGCGGCAAGCGAAATGCCGATCGTGGTCGCGTCCCAGTGAAAGCGATCCTCGCCGAAAATGACCCAAAGCGCGGCCGGCACCTGTCCGACAAGTTGCATGATGAAGAAGACCGCCATCAGGGCGGCGACGACGGTCATGCCCCGGGCCCACCGGAACGAAGCGAGCGGGTTGAGAGCCTCCCGGCGTAACGGCCGGCGTTCGCCTTTGTGCGACTCCGGCAAAAGGAAACAGCCCGTCAGGAAATTGAGGCCGTTCAAGGCTGCCGCGGCGAAGAACGGAGCGTGGGGGGAGAAACCGCCCATCAGCCCACCGAGCACAGGTCCCGCGACCATCCCGAACCCGAAACAGGCGCTCATGAAGCCGAAGTGCCGCGCGCGCTCATCGCCATCAGTGATATCGGCAATATAAGCGCCGGCTACCGCCCCAGTCGCCCCGGTGATGCCGGCCACGATCCGCCCGATATAGAGAACCCAAAGGAAAGGCGCCGTCGCCATGATGGCGTAGTCGACAGCAGCGCCGGCCAGCGAGACGAGCAAGACCGGCCGCCGCCCGAAACGATCCGACAGCGCGCCCAGCACAGGTGCGCAGGCAAATTGCATCAACGCATACAGCGCCAGCAGAATGCCATAGTGGGCGGTGACGTCGTTCGAGTGAACCAGATCGCGCAGGAGGCCCGGCAGCACCGGCATAATCAGGCCGATGCCGACAGCGTCGAGCGCGACAGTGCTCAGAATTACGATCAGGGGTCTGTTGGGTTTCACGTCTGGCCTCCGGACCAGCCTCCGCTGGTCCGATTGAACGCGCGGATTCTTTATCACTGATAAGTTGGTGGACATATTATGTTTATCAGTGATAAAGTGTCAAGCATGACAAAGTTGCAGCCGAATACAGTGATCCGTGCCGCCCTGGACCTGTTGAACGAGGTCGGCGTAGACGGTCTGACGACACGCAAACTGGCGGAACGGTTGGGGGTTCAGCAGCCGGCGCTTTACTGGCACTTCAGGAACAAGCGGGCGCTGCTCGACGCACTGGCCGAAGCCATGCTGGCGGAGAATCATACGCATTCGGTGCCGAGAGCCGACGACGACTGGCGCTCATTTCTGATCGGGAATGCCCGCAGCTTCAGGCAGGCGCTGCTCGCCTACCGCGATGGCGCGCGCATCCATGCCGGCACGCGATCGGGCGCACCGCAGATGGAAACGGCCGACGCGCAGCTTCGCTTCCTCTGCGAGGCGGGTTTTTCGGCCGGGGACGCCGTCAATGCGCTGATGACAATCAGCTACTTCACTGTTGGGGCCGTGCTTGAGGAGCAGGCCGGCGACAGCGATGCCGGCGAGCGCGGCGGCACCGTTGAACAGGCTCCGCTCTCGCCGCTGTTGCGGGCCGCGATAGACGCCTTCGACGAAGCCGGTCCGGACGCAGCGTTCGAGCAGGGACTCGCGGTGATTGTCGATGGATTGGCGAAAAGGAGGCTCGTTGTCAGGAACGTTGAAGGACCGAGAAAGGGTGACGATTGATCAGGACCGCTGCCGGAGCGCAACCCACTCACTACAGCAGAGCCATGTAGACAACATCCCCTCCCCCTTTCCACCGCGTCAGACGCCCGTAGCAGCCCGCTACGGGCTTTTTCATGCCCTGCCCTAGCGTCCAAGCCTCACGGCCGCGCTCGGCCTCTCTGGCGGCCTTCTGGCGCTCCTGCTGCGGCGTCCGCTCGTGGGCCGTGGCGCGGGTCCGCGCGCCGGCCTCGTGCGCCTGGCGCTCGCGGGCGAGGTCCAGGGCGGCCGTCTTCACGTTCTGCCTTGCGCAGATGAGATAGGGGAGCCCGCAGAATTCGGAAAAAATCGTACGCTAAGGTTTTCCGGGCATCCGTAAGGGCCGAAACTTCCCGTCTTCCAGTCTGCGGCTCTGCCGCCAGACGTAATCGCCGGTTAGGTTGATGTGCTCCCAGCCCAGCGGCGACAGGAATTGCAGCAGCTCGCCGTCCACCGGCTTGCCGGCCTCGACCAACCCCTGGGTGGCGCGTTCCAGGTACACCGTGTTCCACAGCACGATAGCCGCCGTCACCAGGTTGAGGCCGCTGGCCCGGTAGCGCTGCTGCTCGAAGCTCCGATCCCTGATTTCCCCAAGGCGGTTGAAGAACACCGCCCTGGCCAGCGAGTTGCGCGCCTCACCTTTGTTCAGGCCGGCATGCACGCGGCGGCGCAGTTCAACACTTTGCAGCCAGTCCAGGATGAACAGCGTGCGCTCGATCCGGCCCAGCTCGCGCAGGGCCACGGCCAGTCCGTTCTGGCGCGGGTAGCTGCCGAGCTTGCGCAGCATCAGCGAGGCGGTGACGGTGCCCTGCTTGATCGAGCTGGCCAGGCGCAGGATGTCGTCCCAGTGGGCACGCACGTGCTTGATGTTCAGGGTGCCGCCGATCAGCGGGCGCAACGTCGGGTAGGCTTGCACGCCCTGCGGCACGTACAGCTTGGTTTCGCCGAGGTCGCGGATGCGCGGCGCGAAGCGGAAGCCTAGCAGGTGCATCAGGGCAAAGACGTGATCGGTGAAGCCGGCCGTGTCGGTGTAGTGCTCCTCGATCCGCAGGTCGGACTCGTGGTACAGCAGGCCGTCGAGCACATAGGTGGAATCGCGGACGCCGACATTCACCACGCGGGTGCTGAACGGCGCGTACTGGTCGGAGATATGGGTATAGAACAGCCGTCCCGGCTCGCTACCGTACTTCGGGTTGACGTGCCCGGTGCTCTCGCCCCGGCCACCCGCGCGGAAGCGCTGGCCATCGGAGGATGAGGTCGTGCCGTCGCCCCAGTGGGCGGCAAAGGCGTGGCGATACTGGTGGTTGACCAGCTCGGCCAAGGCCGCCGAATAGGTTTCGTCGCGGATGTGCCAGGCTTGCAGCCAGGACAGCTTGGCGTAGGTCAGGCCGGGGCTCGACTCGGCCATCTTGGTCAGCCCGAGGTTGATCGCATCACCGAGGATTGCGGACAGCAGCAACGTCCTGTCTTTGGCCTCGGCCCCGTCCTTCAAGTGGGTGAAGTGGCGGCTGAAGCCCGTCCAGTCGTCCACGTCCATCAGCAGTTCGGTGATCTTGATGCGCGGCAGTAACTGGCTGGTTTGGTCGATCAGCGCCTGCGCCCGATCCGGCACCGCCGCATCCAGCGGGGTGATTTTCAGCCCTGACTCGGTGAGGATGGCATCGGGCAGCTCGTTGTCCTTGGCCAGGCGGGTGACGGTGGCCAACTGCTCGTCCAGCAGCTGCAAACGCTCTTCCAGGTACTGGTCGCTGTTCGGGTTGATCGCCAGGGGCAGGGCCTGCTCGCGCTTGAGTGCGGCGAACTTCTCGGCCGGCAGCAGGTAGTCGTCGAAGTCGCGGAACTGCCGCGAGCCCTTGACCCAGATGTCGCCGGAGCGCAGGGCGTTCTTCAGCTCGGACAGGGCGCAGATTTCGTAGAATTTCCGGTCGAGGCCTTCCGGGGTGATCACCAGCGGCTTCCAGCGCGGCTTGATGAAGGCCGTGGGTGCATCGGCCGGCACCTTGCGCAGGTTGTCGGCGTTCATCTCACGCAGGGTCTGCACGGCTGCCAGCACGCCTTGCGCGGCCGGCGCGGCGCGCAGTTCCAGCACCTCCAGCAAGGCCGGCGTGTAACGGCGCAGGGTGGCGAAGTTCTCGCCGACCAGGTGCAGGTGGTCGAAGCCTTCCGGCCGGGCCAGCAGCTCGGCCTCGCTGACGCTCTCGGTGAACTCGTCCCAGGGAATCACCGCCTCGATGGCGGCATAGGGGTCGCTGCCGCTTTCCTTCGCTTCCAGCAGCGCCTAGCCGATCCTGGAGTACAGGCGCACCTTGTCGTTGATCGCCTTGCCCTGCTTCTGGAACTGCTGCTGATGCTTGTGCTTCGCGCCGCTGAACAGCTTGACCAGGATGCGGTCATGCAGATCGACCAGCTCATCGATCACGGTCGCGGTGCTCTCCAGCACCACGGCGGCCAGGGTCGCGTAGCGGCGCTGCGGCTCGAACTTACCGAGGTCTTTGGGCGTCATCTGCCCACCCTCGCGGGCCAGCTTGAGCAGGCGGTTCTGGTGGATGTGCCGGCCCAGGCCTTCGGGCAAGTCCACCAACTGAAATGTCTTCAGCCGCTCGATGTGTTCCAGCATGTGCCGAGAGTTGGGTTTCAGCGGTGCCTGGCGCAGCCAGGTCAACCAGGTGATGCTGCTGCCGGCCTTGAGCTTCAACAGCTCGTCCAGCTTGGCCCGATGCGAGTCCGTGAGTGGTTCGACCAGGGCGCGGTAGACCCGCCGATTGGCTCGCGCAATGGCTTCCGAGCAGGCCCGGTCAATCACGCTCAGCGCCGGCAGGATGCGTCGTTTCTGCCGTAGGCTCTCCAGGGCCTGACCGGCCAGCAGCAAGCCTTTGTCGGTCTGCTGGGCCAGCTCGGTTAGCTCGCGCACCAGGGCGCGGAAGTCGGACAGGCCGAACGGGGCCAGTTGCAGGTAGGTGCGCAGTTCCTGGGCATGCTCGCGACGGGTCACGTCGCGCTCGCCGTACTTTGCCCAGCTCGCCGGCTCGGCCTGGACTTGCTTCGCCACCCACAGGATGACCGGCTCGGGCAGCTCGCTGTCGGTTCCCAGCGCGTAACCGGGGTAGCGCAGCAGGCAGAGCTGCACGGCGAAGCCGAGGCGGTTGGCGTCGCCGCGTCGCTGGCGGATCAGCGACAGGTCGGAGTCGTTGAAGGTGTAGTAGCGGATCAGGTCATCCTGGCTTTCCGGCAGCGCAAGCAGGGTGTCCCGCTCCGTGGCCGAGAGGATCAAGCGACGCGGCATGTGTCAGTCGTCCGTGCGGAGGTACTGGTAGAGGGTTTCCCGGCTGATGTTGAACTCGCGGGCAAGCTGCGCCTTGGGCTCGCCGGCCGTCGCTCGCTGCCGCAGGGTAGCAGCCTGCTCATCGGACAGGGCTTTCTTGCGGCCCCGGTACGCGCCACGCTGCTTGGCCAAGGCGATGCCCTCACGCTGCCGCTCGCGGATCAGGGCGCGCTCGAACTCAGCGAAGGCCCCCATCACCGACAGCATCAGGTTGGCCATCGGCGAGTCCTCGCCAGTGAACACCAGGCCCTCCTTCAGGAACTCGATGCGCACGCCGCGCTGAGTCAGCTTCTGTACCAAGCGACGCAGGTCATCGAGGTTGCGGGCCAGCCGATCCATGCTGTGCACCACCACTGTATCGCCTTCGCGGACGAAGCTCAGCAGCGCTTCGAGCTGGGGGCGCTGGGTGTCCTTGCCCGATGCCTTGTCGGTGAACACCTTGCTCACCTGGGTTTGTTCCAGCTGGCGTTCCGGGTTCTGGTCAAAGCTGCTGACCCGGACGTAGCCGATGCGGTGCCCCTGCACGATGTCTCCTTGGTTGAAGGCGTGTCGTTTTCAGAAGACGGCTGCACTGAACGTCAGAAGCCGACTGCACTATAGCAGCGGAGGGGTTGGATCCATCAGGCAACGACGGGCTGCTGCCGGCCATCAGCGGACGCAGGGAGGACTTTCCGCAACCGGCCGTTCGATGCGGCACCGATGGCCTTCGCGCAGGGGTAGTGAATCCGCCAGGATTGACTTGCGCTGCCCTACCTCTCACTAGTGAGGGGCGGCAGCGCATCAAGCGGTGAGCGCACTCCGGCACCGCCAACTTTCAGCACATGCGTGTAAATCATCGTCGTAGAGACGTCGGAATGGCCGAGCAGATCCTGCACGGTTCGAATGTCGTAACCGCTGCGGAGCAAGGCCGTCGCGAACGAGTGGCGGAGGGTGTGCGGTGTGGCGGGCTTCGTGATGCCTGCTTGTTCTACGGCACGTTTGAAGGCGCGCTGAAAGGTCTGGTCATACATGTGATGGCGACGCACGACACCGCTCCGTGGATCGGTCGAATGCGTGTGCTGCGCAAAAACCCAGAACCACGGCCAGGAATGCCCGGCGCGCGGATACTTCCGCTCAAGGGCGTCGGGAAGCGCAACGCCGCTGCGGCCCTCGGCCTGGTCCTTCAGCCACCATGCCCGTGCACGCGACAGCTGCTCGCGCAGGCTGGGTGCCAAGCTCTCGGGTAACATCAAGGCCCGATCCTTGGAGCCCTTGCCCTCCCGCACGATGATCGTGCCGTGATCGAAATCCAGATCCTTGACCCGCAGTTGCAAACCCTCACTGATCCGCATGCCCGTTCCATACAGAAGCTGGGCGAACAAACGATGCTCGCCTTCCAGAAAACCGAGGATGCGAACCACTTCATCCGGGGTCAGCACCACCGGCAAGCGCCGCGACGGCCGAGGTCTTCCGATCTCCTGAAGCCAGGGCAGATCCGTGCACAGCACCTTGCCGTAGAAGAACAGCAAGGCCGCCAATGCCTGACGATGCGTGGAGACCGAAACCTTGCGCTCGTTCGCCAGCCAGGACAGAAATGCCTCGACTTCGCTGCTGCCCAAGGTTGCCGGGTGACGCACACCGTGGAAACGGATGAAGGCACGAACCCAGTGGACATAAGCCTGTTCGGTTCGTAAGCTGTAATGCAAGTAGCGTATGCGCTCACGCAACTGGTCCAGAACCTTGACCGAACGCAGCGGTGGTAACGGCGCAGTGGCGGTTTTCATGGCTTGTTATGACTGTTTTTTTGTACAGTCTATGCCTCGGGCATCCAAGCAGCAAGCGCGTTACGCCGTGGGTCGATGTTTGATGTTATGGAGCAGCAACGATGTTACGCAGCAGGGCAGTCGCCCTAAAACAAAGTTAGATGCTTTGCTGTGCGCACAAATTTCGGCCAGCAACAAGACTGTTTTTTTTCTTAAATCGAACCTAAAATTTCTTCGCGGAACTCCATGGAGAAATATTTTGAAAAATTGGTTATTTCTGGCTACGGCCATTATTTTTGAGGTCATTGCAACCTCTGCGCTCAAGTCTAGTGAGGGCTTTACTAGGTTAGTACCGTCTTTTATCGTCGTAGCGGGATACGCTGCTGCTTTTTATTTCCTGTCGCTGACACTCAAATCGATTCCTGTTGGAATCGCCTACGCAGTTTGGTCGGGCCTCGGGATCGTCTTGGTCACTGCGATTGCATGGGTTTTGCATGGTCAAAAACTAGATATGTGGGGATTTGTTGGTGTCGGCTTCATTATCAGCGGCGTTGCTGTGCTCAACTTGCTATCTAAGGCAAGTGTTCACTAAAACGGTCGCATCTAACCATTCCGTCGAGAGGGACCGCCCACAAGCTGCGCTTGCGGGTTCCCTTCGCGGCTTCGCCGCTACGGCGGCCCCTCACGTCAAACGTTGAACGACAGCTTTCCCAAAAGCTCTACGGCTGCTCTGGGTCGACACCGGTAATCGGATCGTTGCCGCACTGAACAGCGCCCCGTTCCAGGTCGCCTCCATTTATGCGGCTGAACCGAGGGAGAGCAGCTTTACGCCGTCTGGCCGCAGTTCGCCCTTGGGCGACACGTGCCGGTAGAGCGTCTGCCGGGTAATCCCGAGTTCTTCGCAGAGATCGCCCACCTTGGTTTCCGGTTGCCCCATGCTGGCCATCGCCAGGCGTAGCTTGGCGGCGGTCATCTTGAAGGGGCGCCCCCCTTTCCTGCCGCGAGCGCGCGCCGAGATAAGTCCAGCGACTGTTCGCTCGGAAATCAACTCACGCTCGAACTCGGCCAGCGCGGCAAAAATACCGAACACAAGCTTGCCGGCGGCAGTCGTCGTGTCGACCGCCGCACCGTGACCGGTCAGGACCTTCAGGCCCACGCTACGCGCAGTTAGGTCGTGCACGGTGTTGATCAGGTGGCGCAGATCACGGCCAAGCCGATCGAGCTTCCACACGATCAGCGTGTCCCCTTCACGAAGCGCCTTCAGGCAAGCAGCCAACCCTGGGCGATCATCGCGCCTGCCCGAGGCCAGATCCTCGTAAAGGTGCGCAAGGCTCACACCAGCGGCGATGAGCGCATCGCGTTGCAAATTGGTGGACTGGGATCCGTCCGCCTTCGATACCCGCATGTAGCCGATCAGCACCTTTTCACCCGTCACGTATACGTTCGATTATGTGACAGTGTGAGCCGGAAAGCTCTATCCGTCAAAATTTGTCACTTAACCCGTCATTTTGTTTAAGACATGCAAAGGGTGCATCAGGCAGGTAATGTGACAGAAATTCCGGCGGGATGCCTTCCTTCACGAAGGTGGCGCGCAACCGTTCCAAGGAAGCGGGATCGCGCCGACCATAGGAAGCCAACGCGAACAGCGAGCGTGCCGTCTCGGGGTTGTGTCGCGCTTCAATGATGGCCTCGTCGATGGCCTGGACTGCACGCTGCCAGTGATTGATGGGCTCGGGCTTCGGCGCTTTCGTCGGCAGGCCACTGGTGAACCCGGTTTGGGGCTCGGACCAGAATAGCTTTGCCTGCTCGCCTGGCGGGCTGATGTCCCTCACCTCAATCAAGCTGATTGCCGTTGCCGCCGCCTCCAGCATCTGTAACCGTACTATCGGATTCAGGGTTTCATACGGTCGCCACAGACTTTGCCCAGCACGCAGCGGATGCCCGCAGCCTTCCCAGACTTGGCGGGGATACCCCGCGCAGGTTCCGCACGCGGAAAGCGGGGTGTTCAGCTCATCGAGCAGCGTGCGAAGAAGTCGAAACCACAATCCGGCGTGGATGCGTCGGCGCGGCAGCTCCACGTGACCGGTTGTCAGTGCCTGCCAGGTACGCTGGTCCATCGCCGCAATCGCGTCGCTGGCGGTGCGCGGTTCGGCGTCGGCGTTCTCCCAGCCGAGAAACCGCCCTGGCACGCCCCAATAGGATTCCAGCCAGCAGCCATGCAGCGGGCAGCTCAGCATCAGGGGCAGCTTCCACGCGAGCAGTACGGCTTGGTTCTCCGGATCGCTCAGGCAGAGCGGACAGGCGCGGTTTATCGGCTGGCTGGGCAGCCAGGCACGCCAGCTCGTGATGGATCGCGTCTTACGGCGGAGTCTTGGCAGCAACACCGAGAGCTGAAACGCATAGGTTTCCAAGGCGTCTGGAATCTGGTCATCAAGGCTGTCCAGTAGCCAAGGCACCCATCCGGCGAAACTCATACAGCGCAGCCGGTCCAGCTCGATGCCGCTCCGCTGGGAAAGCAACGCCAGCAGCGAGAGTGGTGGCGCGGTGTCCAGGTCATCGACCTGGCCGTGACCAAGATCGTGCTCCAGCAGGTCGGGCTCCTCCATGTGATAGCAAAGGGCCACGCGGTTGAGCCATGAGGACAGCGCCTCGCCTTCTTTCGGGGCGGGATGCAGCGGCCAGCGCGGCGCAGGCTTCACATCAGTTCCCGCTCGAATTGCCGCCGCCGCTCGCTGGGTCCGGTGTAAACGGCCATGCTGAGTGTGCGATGGTTGATCGCTTCCTCGCCGCTCTCCACGGCGACGATGGCCGCCGCCATCAGCAAGTGCGCCAGTTCCCCTATGGTGCCCTCGCTGCGTGTGAGCAGGTAGCGAGCCATGTCCAGCGTGGCAATTGGGGAAGGCCGGCGCAGCGGGAGCGAAGCGGCGAAGCTGGCCAGCAGTGAGCAGCAATCGTCGTTGGCCTCCCATACCGGCAGCATCATCGGCTCGAAGCGATTTTCCAACTGGTCATCGGAGCGGATGGCTAGGTAGGCGTCGCGCGTGCCTACCCCAACCAACGGGATGCGCAGTTCGTTGCCGAGGAAGCGCAGCAGGTTGAGGAATTCCCGGCGGTTGACGCTGTTGCCGGCCAGCACGTTGTGCAGCTCGTCGATCACCAGCATGCGCACGCCGACCTTGCGCAGCAGTGCCAGAGCCAGTTGCTCCATTTCCGGCAACCGTGGGCGTGGGCGCAGCGGCGCGCCCATCGCGGCGAGCAGCGCGACGTAGAAGCGGATCACGGACGGCTCGGACGGCATCTGCACGACCAACACCGGGATGTGCTCCTGGTCGGCGTCGGAGCTGGCCGGGTGGGTGCGGCGGAACTTCTCGACGATCATCGACTTGCCATTGTTGGTCGGGCCAACCAGCAGCAGGTTGGGCATGCGTTGCTTGTTTGGCCACGCATAAAGGGCTTCCAGCCGGTTCAGCGCCTCGACTGCGCGCGGATAGCCGATCCAGCGGTCGGCGCGAAGGCGCTGGATGCGCTCGTCCGCCGGAAGACGGGCCAAGCCCTGGGCCGCCGGCAGCAGGTGGGACAGGTCGATGATGGGATATTCGTCCACGGCTACCACTCCTCAATCTGGTCGAACGGTTTGGCGGGTGGCAAGTTGTCTGCCTGCGGGTCGGCAATATCCGTATCCGGCGGAACGGGCTTGTCCGGCCGAGCTGATGTCTTGAGGTGCTGGCGGCGATCCGCGTCACGCCGCGCCTTGCGTGTGGCCTTCTGCGCGCTGGTCACAATCTCACGCATCTGGCCGATCATGCGGAACAGCGCCGACTCATCCACCTGTTCGCGCCCTTGCTGCCGCAGTTTCGCCAGCGCCTGCCGTTGTTCCCAGAGGGTGACAGCCGGATGCGACAAGGTACGGTAGGGAATTTCCAGGTAATGCTGTCCCTCCGGTTCCAGGACCCAGATACGGCTGATGTCGCGCGGATCGCGCCGGATCAGAAAGGACGGCCAGCGTTCACGCCGCGCAATCCACGGCTTGAGCGCATCGGCGTAGTAGTGGATGTGGTCGATGACAAAGCCGGTGCGGGTCAGCGTGCGCCGGAGGATCGGCAGAAAATCGACCAGGAACGAAGTAGCGCGTGTGACGACGGCCGGTACGCCGACACGCGCCACGGCCTCGGCCCAGCGCGCGGCCGGCGGTTGGAGCAGGCCGTTGTGCACCGAACCGTGGTAGGTGCCGACCGCCAATGTGAGCCAGCGCTCTAGCTCGCGCAGCGTCAGGGCGGCCTTGTTTTCGGAATCGTAGTCGCCGCGCTGGTCAGGGTTGGAGAAGGTCGTTCCCGGCAGTTCGTCGTGAATCATCTGCATCGCCGTGCCGATGATCCGTTCCACGATGCCGCCATAGTGCGGCTGTCCCAGCGGGCGATAGTCCAGCCGGATGCCATGCTGCTCGCAACCCCGGCGCAGGGCCTCGCTCTTGAACTCGGCCGCGTTGTCTAGGTAGAGCAGCAAGGGCTTGCCGCTCATCTGCCAATCCATTTCCACGTTCAGTCCTTCCAGCCAAGGGCGCTTGTCGCAGGCGACATGCACGAGGCACAGGCCAACCGAAACGGCAGACGGCGCTTCCAGCGTGACGACCATGCCGAGCACGCAGCGGGTGAACACGTCGATGGCGAGGGTCAGGTACGGGCGGCCAATAGGTTGCCGGTCGCGGTCATCGACCACGATCAGGTCGATGACCGTATGGTCTATCTGCACCTGCTCCAGCGGCGCGGTCACGGCAGGAGGCTCGCCGCCCACACCTTGTAGGTCACGAGCGGCATCCTGGCCTTCCCGCCGGCGGATGACCTTGCGCGGGTCAAGGCTAGCGATCCGTAAGGCCACGGTATTGCGCGCCGGCACTCGCAGTTTTTGAGCCTTGCACACCTGAGTGACTTCGCGGTGAAAGGCCGCTAGGCTGCGCTTCTGCTTGGTCAGGAACCGCTTTTGCAGTAGCTCGTGGATGACGCGCTCGACCGGTTCCGGCAAGCGCCCCTTACCTTTACCTCCACCGGACTGGCCGGGCACCAGATCCGTCACGAGGCCGCTGCCTTGCCGGGCACGCCGGATCAGAACGTATACCTGGCGCCGAGACAAGCCCAGCGCCTGAGCCGCCATATCGGCCGCTTCGTGCCCGACCGTCTCCGACTGCGCCAACGGACTGATGATCTCCGCACGACGGCGCGCACGCTCCCAAGCCTCATCAGGCAGAGTGGCCACGCCTTGTTCTGGAATCCGTGGGGTGTCCGTCGCCATGCTCACCTCGCTTTGGTGCACACGAGTATTGAGCATAGTCGAGATTGGTGCAGATCACTTCTGATATTGAACTGTCAGGAGCTGGCTGCACAACAGCCATTACGCCCAATCAACTGGTGCAGTCGTCTTCTGAAAATGACAAGGCGGCTTAAGTGCACTTTCTGTTCCGTTGTGCCTCAAAGCCCATTTCTGTCAGGCTGAAATCTATAACCTTCGCGGGCATGTGTCAAAAAATGGGAAAGCAGACTCTATTCTGACGAAGCGGCGCGGCCCTGCCTGACATCAAGTTAGGGTATAGCCTAGATTGACATGCGCGATGCAACCCTTAACTTGCTTGCACCTATCGTTTCCATGCTAGCTTTATCGTAACGCTCAAGAAATTGGGCTTAATGCCGAAAACAATAAAATAAAACAGCCAACCCTTGAGGTTCTTATGCGCCAGAATTTACCAGTGACGGGTCGAAACTTAGAACTCCCAAAAGATGCCAATATTCTTTCGACTACCTCCCCTCAAAGCCATATCACGTACGTTAATCCTGACTTCATTAAAATCAGTGGTTTCACTGAGGAAGAACTATTAGGCCAGCCTCACAACATCGTAAGACACCCAGATATGCCGCCTGCTGCATTTGAGCATATGTGGAGTACATTAAAATCTGGCCGCTCATGGATGGGGCTAGTAAAAAATCGCTGTAAAAATGGCGACCACTATTGGGTAAGTGCTTATGTAACGCCAATAGCTAAGAATGGTTCGATTGTTGAATACCAGTCTGTAAGGACCAAGCCTGAACCTGAGCAGGTTTTGGCTGCGGAAAAATTATATGCTCAATTGAGAAGCGGGAAGGCCGCGAGGCCGAAATTGGCTGCTAGCTTTTCCGTGAAAATACTCTTGCTCATATGGGGTAGTATTATATCAAGCGCAATGGCTGCCGGCATGCTTACTGATACATCAATAAGCAGCTTATTGTTAGCCACTTTAATGTCAGGAAGCTTAAGCTCTGTTAGTGTTTTGGCTATTCTCTCTCCTCTTGGAAGACTGGTTGAAAGAGCCAGGAATATTTCCAATAACCCATTAAGTCAATCCCTCTACACTGGGCGCACCGATGAGTTTGGCCAAATAGAGTTTGCTTTACGAATGATGCAAGCTGAAACAGGCGCCATAGTAGGTCGCATAGGTGATGCATCAAATCGGCTTAGCGAACACACCCGAGGCCTACTAAAGGATATTGAGTCAAGCAATGTACTTACAGTTGAGCAGCAGGCAGAGACAGATCAAATAGCAACGGCAGTAAACCAAATGGTGGCAAGCATTCAAGAGGTTGCGAGCAATGCACAGCATGCTGCAGATGCGGCCGGAAGAGCAGACACTGAGACGGCATCTGGCCAGCGTCTGGTAGCCCACACAAGCCAGTCAATCACTGCCCTTGAAGGTGAAATTAGGCAAGCCACTCAGGTTATTCATGAGCTTGAAGGTCAAAGTAACGAGATATCAAAAGTTCTTGACGTTATACGAGGGATCGCCGAGCAAACGAATTTGTTGGCACTCAACGCAGCAATTGAGGCCGCGCGTGCTGGTGAGCAGGGGCGTGGTTTTGCTGTTGTCGCCGATGAGGTTCGCAGTCTTGCTGCTCGCACACAGCAATCGACAACGGATATTCAAAGCATGATCAGCGCTCTACAAGAGCGAGCGCAATCCGCTGTTACAGTCATGGAGCAAAGTAGTCGGCAAGCGCACACGAGTGTAGCTCACGCAGAGGAAGCAGCTACAGCTCTTGATGGAATTGGCCAACGCGTTAACGAAATTACCGACATGAACGCGCAAATAGCGACTGCGGTCGAGCAGCAGGGAGCAGTAAGTGAAGACATAAACCGCAGTATTATCAATATACGCGATGCTGCTGATACCAATGTACAGACCGGGCAGAATAATTTGCAAAGTGCGAAATCTGTCGCTCAGTTAACTAGCGCTCTGAGCGAACTGGCAAAACAGTTTTGGGAAAAACGAGGATAACGCTTTTCAGTATCTCGACAGGGATAACTTACTTTACCATCGGTTATCCCTTTTAGCCGCACAAATTTTAGCCATGGCTTTTCAGGAAGTCAGGGCTATCAGAATGGCCTTAGAAAGCCTAGTCAAAGAGCTGTCACGAGAACACCGTTAGCTTAGCGTACGATTTTTTCCGAATTCTGCGGTTCCCCCTAAAAGGGAGGAGCAGAAAAATGAATGGATTCAGAAACAGTTCACGGAACGGTCAGGTCTGGCGTTACCAGCGTGCCGGCGGGCGGGCCGTTATTCTGGAGGTCAGTGGACGCTGGATGGAAGCGGCAGAAGCATGGCGACGGGCTGCCTGCATAGCTCCCCGGACAGACTGGCAGCAGTTTGCCCGGAAAAGGGCTGAACACTGCCACCGGCGCTGCCGGGGAAGGGTGTAACGAAAAAAGCAGCCTTCATTACACCAGAAGTCAGAAGGCTGAAAGGAGTTTATGAGATTTGCTTTTTTTAATATCCGGTCGGGCAGTATGACCGGACAGTTCTGAGTAGCACAGAGTTTTTTCCGTATTAAGTCGTGATTTTATATTTTGTGATTTATTTCACAAAATAAGGTGTTATTCATTGTGTGCTGCAATGTTCAGGATGTCTGAAATACAGGTGCCATTTATCTGATATGGAGAATAACATGATGAAATATATTCCACTGGTATTATTTATCTTTTCATGGCCGGTATTGTCTGCAGATATTCATGGACGGGTTGTTCGTGTACTGGACGGTGATACCATCGAGGTCATGGACTCACGGAAGGCGGTGCGGATCAGGCTGGTAAATATTGATGCACCGGAAAAGAAACAGGATTATGGCCGGTGGTCAACAGACATGATGAAATCACTGGTCGCAGGAAAAACGGTTACCGTCACATATTTTCAGCGAGATCGTTATGGTCGTATTCTCGGGCAGGTTTATGCACCAGACGGAATGAATATTAATCAGTTTATGGTCCGGGCCGGGGCTGCCTGGGTATATGAGCAGTACAACACAGATCCCGTGCTGCCTGTCCTTCAGAACGAAGCCAGACAACAAAAACGTGGGCTCTGGTCAGATGCTGATCCGGTTCCCCCCTGGATATGGAGGCACCGTAAATAAAGCGATGGCAATCCTATCATTCATTTGTTCTCAGCGGGAATAAAAATGGCAAAAACAAAACAGGAATGGCTGTATCAGTTACGGCGATGTTCATCAGTCAATACGCTGGAAAAAATTATTCATAAAAACAGAGACAGTTTATCGAACAGTGAACGTGAATCATTTAATTCAGCAGCAGATCACCGGTTAGCAGAATTAATCACCGGAAAGTTATATGACAGGATACCAAAAGAAATATGGAAATATGTAAGGTAATAATTCAGCAATAATTAATTACCAGGAGCAGATAAACAATGAAGCTGATTATTTTTATTCTTATTGTTCTGATTATTGCAGCGTTACTTATCCGGATTATCCTCAGAAGTGTAAATCAGCATTCTCCTTTGCTGATGCAATTGCATGCGGCAGGTATACGGACCGGTGATGCAGAGCGAAGGTAATGACTCCAACTTATTGATAGTGTTTTATGTTCAGATAATGCCCGATGACT